>Ga0213827_1000022_pt1 | contig 268931 bp, 250 predicted proteins | sample MC6MC0898MG_FD_180669 | JGI IMG/M metagenome (GOLD analysis project Ga0213827, IMG submission 180669) | Enriched soil aggregate microbial communities from Iowa State University, Ames, United States - MC6-MC0898-MG | ecosystem: Environmental > Terrestrial > Soil > Unclassified | place: USA... | reverse complement strand
TTACCGCTGTTGGAAGACCAGAACCCAGTACGACGAAGCGAAATACTTGCTGGCACTGGAAGCGCGACGCTCGCCCTTACTGAAGCCATAAAAAGCTTGTCGAATGTCTCAGGGCGTGAAGCAGACCTCGGCTTATTAAAACGAATGTCTGCGCTTCCACTCATTTACAACATCACCCAAAGTTTTTGGATCATCATTACGTATCCACATCATAAATTCACGATCGAATCGAAAATCTTCGCCACACTCCTTAATCATGAAACGACGAACGTTTTGTGTATTTTTGTAGTTTTTATCAATGCTAGTGGCACTGGTCAGTAATGAGCTATGCCAATCAATTTTCAATTTACTCACTCCTATGATGAAGAGGTTGATTAGAAATTAGGATACTAACTAGCATCAAATTCCGAAATTTTGCAACGTCCGCTCCTGGCACTAAGCAAACTCCTATTTGGCTCACACTCTGCTCTGAGCAAAAATGGGTAGTTCGAACATGCTTCCGCATTGGACGATGCAGGCGGCTCGTCGCAGACATGTCAGTTGTTTCTATTACGGAATAGGACCATTTCCCCTAGCCGGAACGCTTGTCAGCAAGCACGCATGTCTCCGGTCAGATCTGGTGCTCAGACGAGAGTGCCAACGCAGAGTAGTTCTTGTGTCATTCCCCCTGCCGCGCCCGGTAAATTTACGGCTCACTATAAAATCCGTCATCTACATTGCTAACGGATTTATAACGTTAAAAATCCGGAAGGGGCAAAATTATCTACTATCCTTAGTTCGTGGAATGCATTCCCAGTCTGATTTTTAAGTTTTCGTTTTTTAAGGTTTTACAGCTTTCCCTTTTATCTATGGCATTACCAGGCTCCTCAAGAGCCTTAATGTTGAAGGTGATAATGTTTCCTGTTTTTTCAATCAGTTCCTGGTTCCGAACGCAAAGATTAATCAAAGGACAACAGCTATGACTCACATTCACGAACACGCCTCCGTTAACACGACGTATCCTGATACGCGCCTGCCCGTGCCCGCCGCGAGCAGTAGCGCCGTCTCATGGGGCGCCATCTTTGCCGGTGCCGCAGCCGCAGCATCCCTCTCTTTGATATTGCTGATTCTGGGCGCAGGCCTGGGGCTTACGTCCGTGTCGCCATGGGAAAGCCGTGGGCTTGACGCGGGTACGGTGGGGATCGCTGCCATCGCCTGGCTGACGTTCACGCAAATTGTTGCGTCGGGTATGGGCGGCTATCTAGCCGGACGACTGCGCTCGAAGTGGGTCGATACCCACACCGATGAAGTTTACTTTCGCGACACTGCACACGGGTTTTTAGCCTGGGCTGTGGCGGCGCTGGTCTCCGCAGCACTGTTAACGAGTACGATGAGTGCCATCGTTGGCGGGGGCGCTAAAGTGGTGGGTACCGTTGCCGGAGGTGCTGCGGTGGCCACGGCGACGGGTGCAGCAAGTATGGCGAACGGATCGTCGGCTGTAGAGGGTTCGTCAATGAACTATTTTGTTAACTCTCTGTTCAGGGCGAATAATCCGGGCACACCAGCAAACGGTGCAGCCGATCCCGCCTCTCCTGCCGCAGCGCCTGCTCCTGCAGCGCCCTCTCAGCAACACGTTTCTCCTGCACAGTTAGGTGAAGTGACCGGCATATTTGCCAATAGCATAACCACCGGCGCTTTACCTCAGGAAGATCGTCAGTATGTCGCCCAGCTGATTGCTCAAAACACGGGTATTACTCAGCAAGAGGCTGAACAGCGGGTACAGAGCACCTATGACAAAGCCCAGGCTAAATTAAAAGAAGCGAAGGAGAAAGCGCAGCAAGCTGCTGATACCGCACGCAAAACCACGAGCTATCTCATGCTGTGGACATTTATTTCTCTGCTGGCCGGTGCCTTTGTCGCCAGCCTGTGTGCGACCTTCGGTGGCCGTCAACGTGATTTATAATCTTTAATTAAGCAAGAGGTCTACAATGCGCTCATTATTACTGTTCTTCTTAGGCGTTCCTATTCCCATCATTATTCTGATTGCGCTGTTTTTCCATTAATGCGCTGGAATAACAGACTGGCTGTTTAATCAGTAATATCAGAATAGTTGCCTGTAAAACATAAATGCCCGTAAGGGCATTTATGTTTTCGATGTTCCCTGATACTTAGATTTTAAGTGCCGCAACAATGGCGGCCTCCATTTTCTCCGGGGTGGAGATAGGGGCAAAACGCTTAAGCGGTTTCCCGTCGCGCCCGATCAGGAACTTCGTGAAGTTCCACTTGATTCGCCCACCCAGCACACCGGGCAAGGCTTCTTTAAGGTAACGAAACACCGGGTGCGCCGCGTCACCGTTGACTTCCACTTTCTCGAACATCGGGAAACTCACCCCATAGTTGATACGGCAAGTCTGGGTAATTTCTTCAGCGCCGCCAGGCTCCTGCTTACCAAACTGGTTGCAGGGAAAACCAAGCACCACCAGCCCCTGGTCCGCGTACTTTTTGTAGAGCCTTTCCAGGCCGGTGTACTGTGGCGTGAAGCCACAATGGCTGGCAGTATTTACCACCAGAACCAGCTTCCCCACATAGTCGGCCATAGAGATGAGCTGGCCTTGCAGGCTGGTGGCATGAAGTTGATGAAAAGTCGTCATGCGAAAACCTTATTCACTCAATCCACGATTCAGGAGCATCGCTTCAATCTTCGGATCGTGCCCACGCCACTGGCGATAAAGTTCAGCTAAATCAGTGCTGTTCCCGCGCGACAAAATCGCCTCGCGGAATTTTTGCCCGTTTTCACGCGTTAATCCGCCCTCCTCGACAAACCACTGATAGCCGTCGTCTGCCAGCATTTGTGTCCAAAGATAGGCGTAATAGCCTGCCGCGTAACCGCCGCCAAAAATATGGGCAAAATAGCTGCTGCGATAGCGCGGCGGCACGGCGGGCAGATCCAGCCCCTCTTTTTTCAGCGCGGCGGTTTCAAACGCCTCAACATCGCTGACCGTTTCCTGCGCCCCGATGCCGTGCCAGTTCATGTCCAGCAACGCCGCGCTCAGCAGCTCGGTCATGTCGTAGCCTTTATTGAATTGCGTCGCGCTGAGCATTTTCTCGCGCAAGGCGTCCGGCATCGGCTCGCCGATCTGATAGTGACGGGCATAGTTCGCAAACACCTGCGGATGGCTGGCCCAGTGTTCATTAATTTGCGAAGGGAACTCCACAAAATCGCGCGGCGTGTTGGTGCCGGATAGCGTGGCAAAGCGCTGATCGGCAAACAGACCGTGCAGCGTGTGACCGAACTCGTGGAACAAGGTGATCACATCATCCCAGGAGAGCAGCGCCACCTGGCCAGCGGCCGGTTTCTGGTAATTACAGACGTTGTAAATCACCGGGCGTGCGGAGAATTCATGGGATTGCTCAACGAAATTGCCCATCCACGCCCCGCCGCCTTTGGAATCACGTGCGAAGAAATCGCCGTAAAACAGCGCCATCCCTTCGCCGGTATGGTCGAAGATCTCCCACACGCGCACGTCCGGGTGATAGACAGGAATATCGAAACGTTCGACAAAACGGATGCCAAACAGCTGGCTGGCCGCCCAGAACACGCCATCGCGCAGGGCATTATCAAGAGCGAAATAGGGTTTAATCTGCGATTCATCGAGAGCGTATTTATCAAGGCGCACGCGCTCTGCGTAATAGGCCCAGTCCCAGGCCTGCACGCTAAAATCCCCCTGCTCGCCATCGATCACTTTCTGGATGTCCGCCTGCTCACGCTCGGCGCGCGCTCTCGCTGCAGGGACAATCCCGCGCATAAATTTCAGCGCTGCGTCAGGCGTTTTCGCCATCTGATCGGCAATGCTCCAGCTGGCATAACTCTCGAACCCCAGCAGTTGCGCACGGCGCGCGCGCAGTTGTGCCAGGCGCAGCACGATCTCACGGGTGTCGTTTTCATCGCCTTTTTGCGTGCGCGTCCAGCCCGCCCTGAACAGTTTTTCCCGCGTCTGACGGTCGTGCAGCGCCGCAAGCGCCGGTTGTTGGGTGGTGTTGAGCAACGGAATCAGCCAGCGGTCGGCCAGCCCTTTCTCCGCAGCGGCACGCGCGGCCGTCGCGATCTCCTCGGCGCTCAGCCCCTCAAGCAGATGAATATCATCCACCACCAGCCCACCGGCTTTATCCGCCGCCAGAAGATGCTGATTAAACTGGCTGGTGAGAGACGCGGCCTCGGTATTCAGCGCTTTTAACTCGGATTTTTGCTCGTCGGTTAACTGCGCACCGGCCAAAATAAAGTGTTGATACGTCTCTTCCACCAGGCGACGGGACTCGGGATCCAGCGACGCGGCCCCTTCCCGCACCGCCGCGACGCGTGAAAATAGCGTGTTATTCAGCCAGATATCGTTAGCCAGTCCGGCCAGTTCGGTGGAAAAGGCTTCGTCCAGTTCCTGTAAAAAATCATTGGTATGCGCCGAGGTCATCGCGAAAAAGACACTGCTGACGCGTGAAAGCATCGCGCCGCTTTTTTCCAGCGCCAGAATGGTGTTGGTGAAATCGGGTGCGGCGGTGTTAGCAATGATGGCATCAATATCTGCGCGCTTCTGGCGCATCGCCTCATCAAATGCCGGGCGGTAGTGGCTGTCTTCGATTACGTCGAATCGAGGCGCCTGGTAAGGCAATACGCTGACTTCAAAAAATGGATTGGAAACCGACATCGTTGACTCCTGGGCACATAATTATCCTCCCAGAGTAGGACAGGCAGCAGTGAGCTGCAATCCCCATTAACGGCAGACTGATTGCTGCAAGATCTTCTGTTTCCGGGATGCTTAAGAAGCACAGTAAGACCCGGTTTGGAATTCCAGGCAGTGTAAATGTATCGCTGTTATTTACTGATGACGTGACCTTTGTTGACGGAAAAGTCGATCATTTAGCGATACAAAAGTTGCCTTAACGGTGTGCCGGATGCCGTGCTATGGTTGTACAACACAAAAAGCGTTGAGGAACAGTGAGATGATCGTATTAGTTACCGGGGCAACGGCGGGTTTTGGTGAAAGCATCACGCGTCGCTTCGTCGCCAACGGGCATAAAGTGATTGCAACAGGCCGTCGTCAGGAGCGTTTACAGGAGCTGAAAGACGAGCTTGGCGATAGCATTCTGACGGCGCAGCTGGACGTGCGTAATCGCGCCGCCATCGAAGAGATGCTTGCGAATCTGCCTGCCGAATGGCGTGCCATTGATATTCTGGTGAACAACGCCGGTCTGGCGCTGGGTCTGGAGCCTGCGCACAAGGCCAGCGTAGAAGACTGGGAAAACATGATCGACACCAACAATAAAGGTCTGGTGTATATGACCCGCGCGGTGCTGCCTGGCATGGTCGAGCGCAACCGTGGGCATGTGATCAACATCGGCTCTACCGCCGGGAGCTGGCCTTACGCGGGCGGCAACGTGTACGGCGCAACCAAAGCCTTTGTACGTCAGTTCAGCCTGAACCTGCGCACCGACCTGCACGGTACGGCTATCCGCGTGACGGATATCGAGCCAGGCCTGGTGGGCGGCACGGAATTTTCCAACGTGCGTTTCAAAGGTGATGATGCGAAAGCCGGCAAAACCTATGAGAACACCGAAGCCCTGAGGCCGGAAGATGTGACCGAAACCGTCTGGTGGGTCGCGACGTTGCCAAAACACGTCAATATCAATACCGTCGAAATGATGCCTGTTAGCCAGAGTTTTGCGGGTTTAAGCGTGCATCGCGGCTGATACTTCCCTGCCCGGCCTGCGGGTCGGGTATGGGATGCGCGGCAAAAGAATGGTAGTATCGAAGCGTTAACTCTCTGAGAAACCACATCCAATGGCCGCCGAATCGCAACTTAATCCTACTCAACCTGTTAATCAGCAAATCTACCGCATTTTGCGACGTGATATCGTCCATTGCCTGATTCCGCCTGGCACTCCGCTCTCTGAAAAAGAGGTATCGGTACGTTTTGACGTGTCTCGCCAGCCGGTTCGCGAAGCTTTTATTAAGCTTGCGGAAAACGGGTTGATTCAGATTCGCCCGCAGCGCGGCAGCTACGTTAATAAGATCTCCCTCTCGCAGGTGCGCAACGGCTGTTTCGTCCGTCAGGCGATAGAGTGTGCGGTTGTGCGTCGGGCGGCGTCGCTGGTCGACGAGCATCAGTGTTACCTTCTGGAACAAAACCTCCACCAGCAGCGCATTGCGATTGAACGCACGCAGATCAACGATTTTTTCCAGCTCGACGATGAGTTTCACCAGAAGCTGGCGCAAATTGCCGACTGTCAGCTGGCGTGGGATACCATTGAAAATATTAAAGCGACGATGGACCGCGTGCGCTATATGAGTCTCGATCACGTCTCCCCGCCGGAAATGCTGCTGCGTCAGCATCACGATATTTTTGCCGCGCTGGAAAAACGCGACGGAGACGCCATCGTCAAAGCGATGACCGTGCATTTGCAGGAAATTGGCGAGTCGGTTCAGCTTATTCGCCAGGAAAACAGCGACTGGTTTACGGAAGATTAATGATAACCGCATCCCACGTAAATTCAGGGATGCGGTCCAGAAATTAACGTACCACTAATACCGGTATTTTGGCGTAGCGAATAACAGATTCCGCGTTCGAGCCAAGCAGATGGCTGGATAAACCGGGCGTCTTAGAGCCGATAACAATCACCTCATAATCGTCTTTATTGCTCATACTGATGATCTCATCGCGAACATTGCCAAAGCGTACTTCGGTGTGAATATTCTCTGGCGCGATATCAAACAAGCGTTTTAATTCATTCATCTTTTTCTCTGACTCGTTTACCATATAAGCCTCAAATTTTTTGATGTCAGAGTTAAAGCCGCGCAGCAACGAGCGGCTGCTGATGGGCAGGATGTTCAGTAGCGTGATGGTGGCGTTATCCGCCTTCGCCAGGAACTCCGCGTGGCGTACCGCTTTATCGCTCAGATTCATTTCAAATACGTCCACAGGCATCAATATTTTCTTGTACATAAGCCCTTCCTTATCCAAATAAAAATAATTACTTATCTGTCTTCAGAGTGACATGCCTATTTGAAACGAAGGCTAAACCGTTCACTGAGGGAACTATCAATAAACGAAAACAATTGTCCGTTTTGTCAATTTACGTCTGAGCGGGGTTATGCGGATAAAATGCAGACAAAAAAGTGTGACCTTGATCAAAAACAAAAAAATGTTGCCGCAAGAGGCGTATTTATATTCTCCCGTCAGCGGCTGGAACTGTATATCGCCGTGATGTGTTGAGAAGAGGAGAAATAACCATGATGACTTACGACCGCAACCGCAACGCTATTACCACTGGCAGCCGTGTAATGATTAACGGCACTGGCCATATTGGGGTTATCCGCGCAATTCACGCCGAGGGGCTGGATGCGACCCAGGTACGCCGCAACAAAACGGTAGAAGTGGAAGGTTGTGAAGGCAAGTTCGAACCGATTGAACTGATTCGTCTGGGAATGCACTAACAGGTGCAATGACATGCCGCCGCACGCGGCGGCATGAGTCGTGATTATTTCTGAGAGACAGTCTGCGCCACGGTGGCCTTCGCGCCCTGCTCCAGCAACATTTTATATGCGTGCATTACCGCATCCACAAAACGCGCTTCCAGCGGCAGTTCATTGCCGAAAATCGCCTCAATTCCCAGCAGCGCTTTCACGCGGCTTTCGCCTTCGGCACTGCCCTTCACCGCAGCCTGAATCGTTGTCAGCAAGGGATCGCAGACTTCAATCGCGTTTCCGCTTTCATCCACACCACCGACATAACGCATCCAGCCTGCCACGCCCAGCGCCAGCAGCGGGAAGCTCTGCTGCTGCGCCAGATGCCAGCGCACGGAATCGAGCATACGCTGCGGTAACTTCTGACTGCCGTCCATCGCGATTTGCCAGGTGCGGTGACGCAGCGCCGGGTTACTGTAGCGCGCAATCAGCAGGTCAGCGTAGCGTGCCAGGTCGACCCCTTTTACCTTCAGAGTCGGTGCCTGTTCGTTGAGCATCAACGCATGGGCTGCACGGCGATAGTTTTCGTCTTCCATACAGTCGTTGATGTGCTGGTAGCCCGCCAGATAGCCGAGATAGGCAAGGAAAGAGTGGCTGCCGTTGAGCATACGCAGTTTCATCTCCTCGAACGGAATCACGTCTGCCACCAGCTCTGCGCCCGCTTTTTCCCACTCAGGACGCCCGGCGACAAAGTTGTCTTCAATTACCCACTGGCGGAAAGGTTCACAGGCCACGCCTGCCGGATCGCGAACGCCGGTAATCTGTTCGATTTTATCCAGCGTCTCTGCCGTTACGGCCGGAACAATGCGATCGACCATCGTCGACGGGAACGTCACGTTTGCTTCAATCCAGTCTGCCAGCTCAGCGTTGACGGCACGGGCATACGCACAGGTGACGTTACGCATCACATGGCCGTTTTCCGGCATATTGTCGCAGGACATCACGCTGAACGCCGGTAAGCCTGCGGCTTTGCGGCGTGCCAGCGCTTCGACCACCACGCCCGGCGCGGATTTTGGCTGCTGCGGGTTTTGCAGATCGGCGGCAATCAGCGGGTGATCGAGCATCAGTTGCCCGGTCGCAGGTGCGTGGCAGTAGCCTTTTTCAGTGATAGTGAGTGAAACAATCGCCACCTGCGGCTCGCACATGGCAGCCAGCACGGTTTCCAGACTATCTACCTGCGCGTGAAGCGCGTTTTTCACCACGCCGACGACGCGAGCGGTCCAGGCATCGGCGGACATTTCCGCCACGGTGTAGAGATTATCCTGGGCTTTGAGATCGGCAATCTGCTGTTCGCCGCCAATCAGGTTGACTTCGGTGTAGCCCCAGTCGCTATGGTGCTCAGCCGCCAGGATATCGGTGTAAACGGCCTGATGGGCGCGGTGAAACGCACCGAAACCCAGGTGCACGATACGTGGTACCAGCGTGTTACGGTCATAAGCAGGAAGTTTCGCTTTGGCATTCAACAATTTATTATTCATGAGAAGGCTCATTTAGGTGAGAGGTCGTCGAATCTGAGGAGGTAGACCATCTCACGCAATTGGTATGACATCTTTGATTTTCATCAACTACCATACAAGAAGAGAAGAAAAGGCGGGATCACGCTCCCGCCCCATCAGATTACTGATTCACCGTATGCCCGAGAGGCACTGCCGAACCCGATTTTTCAGCGGCATCTTCCGCGAGGCTCAGATCGCGGTCGCGCACTTCCGGCATCAGGAAAGCAGACACCAGCCCAATCAGGGAGTAGACCACCATCATCGCCACAATCGGCCACCATGAGCCGGTCATGTTGCAGAAAATCCCCGCCAGCACCGGGCCAAAACCGACCGCCACCAGACCACCGGCCTCTTTTGAAATCGCCATCCGTGTGAAACGGTTACGCGAGCCAAACATCTCCGCCATGGTGATGTTTTCCAGCGCAAACAGCCCCAGCACCGCAAAGTTATGGATGATGATGATCGACAGCATGATCACCCCTGGGCTGTAGCTTTTATCGACGATAATCGACAGCATCGGGTAGGCCAGAATAATGGCGGAAATATTGAGCAGAATGTACGGCAGACGACGCCCGACCTTATCGGAGAGCCAGCCCAGCAGCGGGATCGTGATAAACCCGAGAATGGAGCTGATCATCAGCGCGTCGGTCGGAATGCTTTTATTGAACAGCAGCGTCTGCACCAGATAGCCCGCGAGGAACGTCTGAATCAGACCGGAGTTCCCCGCCTGACCAAAGCGCAGGCCGGTTGCCAGCCAAAAGGATTTGCTTTTGAACATCGCACCCAGAGAGGTCTCTTCTGCCGTCACCACTGGGCTGCTCTCATCGTTGACCTTCTCAAACACCGGGCTTTCTTTGAGGTTCATTCGCAGCCAGATGGCGAAGATCATCACCACAACGCTGGCGAGGAAAGGTACGCGCCAGCCCCAGGCGACCAGCTCTTCACGGTCAAGGGCAAAGAACATTACCGCCCATATCGCCGTGGCGCTTAAGGTCCCGCAGTTGGTCCCCATTGCGACCAGCGATGAGATAATCCCGCGTTTCCCTTTCGGCGCGTATTCCGCAAGCATTGTCCCCGCGCCCGAAATTTCCGCCCCGGCACCCAGCCCCTGGATAATACGCAGAGTCACCAGCAGAACCGGTGCAAAAATCCCGATCTGCGCGTAGGTTGGCAGAACGCCAATCAGCGTGGTACAGATCCCCATCATGGTAATGGTGATAAACAGCACCTTTTTACGCCCGATTCGGTCGCCCATTTTGCCGAAGATAAACGCCCCTACGATGCGTGCAATATAGCCCGCGCCGTAGGTTCCCATCGCCAGAATCAACGCCATCGCAGCGGACTGCTCCGGGAAGAATATTTCATGAAAGACCAGCGCCGCACCCAGCGAATAGAGCTGGAAATCCATGAATTCCAGCGCGGTGCCAAGCCAGCCGGACACCGCCGCTTTCACCAGATCCGACGTCGTTCTTTGAGGTTGTGTCTGAGTCATAATGGCTATCTCTGAATGTAGGTAAGATGCGTACCACTTAACCGCGTTTGTTGTTATTGGCCGAACGTCAGCAAGACTTTGCAGCACTGCCGCTGGTCTTTCTCAAACAGTTCGATGGCGTCTGTCACGTGGTGATAGTCAAAAGTGTGGGTAATCAGTTTTTCCGGGTCGATCAGCCCCTTTTCCAGCCAGTCGATGACCACCGGGAATTTGTTGGCATTCAGGCGAGATGAGAATATCGACAGCTCTTTGCCGGTAATACCCTGCTGTGTTACCTGGCTCGGGTCGCTGGAGAAGCCCATCAATACAATGCGACCGCCCGGTGACGCGAGGGTGACCGCCTCCTGCAATATCGTCGGATGGCAGGCGGCATCAATGATTAACGTCGGTTTTATCCCCTTCTCATCCAGCGCCGCCTGCAGAGATTGTTCTGCGTTGTTGAACACCCAGTCCGCGCCGCTGCGTTTAGCCATTTCAAGCCGTTCATCGATGCGATCGACGACGATAACCTGTTTCACGTTATAGACACCTTTGAGCGCCTGAACGGTCACCAGTCCCATCGGACCGGCACCGTAAATCAGCGCGATGTCCTTGTCCGTCGGCTGAGCGTGCCCGGTGACGTTGGCCGCAATGGTGAAAGGCTCCACCATTACCGCGTGGCGATCGGAAATCGTATCCGGAATGGTCCACGCATTTTTCGCCGGAACCACGGCATATTCGCTGAACCCACCGTCACGATGCACACCCAAAACCACCAGCGACGTGCAGACATTCGGTTTGCCGACTGAGCAAGGCCAACACTCTCCGCAGCTGATCACCGGGTCCACGGATACGCGCTGCCCGAGACGCGCTTTTTCCACGCCCTCTCCGACTGCGTCAATCACGCCAAAGAATTCGTGGCCAATGACACGCGGGTATTTCGCAAACGGATTGTGACCGCGATAAATATGGCTGTCGGAGCCGCAAATCCCGGCTAAGGTGATTTTGACGCGGACTTCGCCCGGTGCCGGAACGGGCAACGGACGCTCTTCGATCAACAGCTCATTCGGTTTTTGAATAACGATGCTTTTCATGGTTGCTCCTGACCGATCCTTTTCTTAAATAACGCGTTGTTATTAAGAAATTAATCAATCCTGTGTTTAACAATAAAGAGATAACACATCGCCCCAACAAAGGTGACGCAGGCCGCGACAACCAGGGCGAGATTAAAGGAATGCGTTTTATCGACGATCCAGCCGGTCACGACTGGCGCGAACGAGGCAAAAACAAAGCTGCCGAAGTTCTGGATGGCGGCAACGGAGGCGACTTTGCTTTCAGCGACCATCACCTGTACCAGGCCCCACGCGGAGGTTCCGGCAAAGTGGACGCAAAACAGGGCTAACGAAATAAAGGTGACGGCTTCCGCCGGGGACGACGATTGCACGACCAGCAGAGTGCCTAAAGCCGACAGGATCAACCCCACCACAATCGCCGTTTTGCGCGTTTTGGCGAGGTCATAGCCTCTTTTGGCAAGTGCATCGACAACCAGTCCGTTGACCCACATCCCGACGGCTGCCGCCAGGAACGGGATCGCCGAAACCCAGCCGGTCTTTGCCAGGCTAAAGCCCTGCTGGGCCTGCAGATAGCCGGGCAGCCAGGCGATATACAACCAGCCGGTGTAGTTCACGCCAGAGAACCCTAAAATCATTCCCCAGGTGGTGCGGCGTTTGAACAACGCACTCCACTCGCTAAAGCGTAAGGTTGGACGCGGTTTTACCGGCGCGGAAAGGTATTCGCGTTCTTCCGGCTGGAAAGCGAACTGCGCGCGGTTACGATACCAGGCGTACCAGCAGACGCCGACTATCACCCCCAGCAGACCAATGATTACGAACATGGCCCGCCAGCCCCAGAGGATTTGCATTGTCACCAGGATCGGTGGCGCAATGGCCTGGCCCAGGACGGTGGATGAGTTAAAAATCCCCAGCGCGGTCCCCCGCTCTTTTTGCACGTACCAGTCGGTGATGGATTTCACCCCGGCAGGCATAAAGGGCGCTTCGCCAATCCCTAAGCCAATACGCAGCAGGATAAAATGGCTAAAGGAGTTCACCATGCCCGTCAGGGCCTGCATCAATGACCAGAAGATCACGCCTGCGCCTAACACCAGTCGTGGCCCGTAGCGATCGAGCAATATGCCGGAAGGCAGTTGCGCCAGTCCGTACGAAAGTGAAAATGCGGAAAGCAAAAAGCCAAATTCTGTTGCCGACAGCCCCATGTCACCGCGAATGGCTTCACCGGCCACGCTCAGTGAGGAGCGGTCCAGAAAATTGACAATCCCTGCCAGGAATAACAGCACCAGAGTGAGGGTCTGGATTTTTTTAATCCGCGCAGGCTTGGTTAAACTTTCTGTATTGATAGTTTCAGTTGTCATACGGACTCCCGATCTCAATTTACCAGTTCCACAAGGTGCCATCTTCCAGGCGTGCGACCGGCAGATACGCCGGGTCGTACGGGTATTTCGCGGCCAGTTTTTCATCAAACTCAATGCCGAGACCCGGCTTATCGCCCGGATGCATATAGCCGTTATCGAAGCTCCAGCTGTGCGGGAAAACCTCCAGCATTTGCTCGGAATAGCCCATGTACTCCTGAACGCCAAAGTTCGGCACCCACAGGTCGAAATGCAGCGCGGCGGCGTGGCAAATCGGCGACAGATCCGACGGGCCGTGCGAGCCGGTGCGCACCTGATAAAGCGAGGCGAAATCGGCAATCCGGCGCATTCCGGTGATCCCGCCCGCGTGGGTAATGGTGGTGCGGATGTAATCGATCAGCTGCTCTTCGATCAGCTGTTTGCAATCCCAGATACTGTTGAACACCTCCCCGACGGCAATCGGTGTGACCGTGTGCTGGCGGATAAGGCGGAAGCACTCCTGGTTTTCGGCGGGCGTCGGATCTTCCATCCAGAACATGCGGTATTGTTCGATGCTTTTGCCAAAACGGGCCGCCTCGATGGGGGTCAGGCGGTGATGCATGTCATGCAGAAGATGCTCGTTAAAGCCGAACTGGTTACGCACGGCGTCGAACAGTTTAGGGGTGAAATCGAGGTATTTTTCCGTGGACCACAGCTGCTCTTCAGGCCAGTCGCCTTTGGTCGCCGGTTCGTAGGCCAGTCCTTTCCCTTTCGCCATGCCGTAGGTGGTTTTCATGCCCGGAACGCCGCACTGCACGCGGATCGCCTTGAAACCCATCTCTTTGTGACGCGCGTAATCTTCCAGCACATCATCGATAGTGTGCCCGGTGGTGTGGCAATAAACCATGACACCTTCGCGCGACGCACCGCCCAGCAGCTGATACAGCGGCATACCGGCGGCTTTGGCTTTGATATCCCACAGGGCCATATCGACAGCGGAAATCGCCGACATGGTGACTGGCCCGCGCCGCCAGTAGGCGCCTTTATAGAAGAATTGCCAGATATCTTCGATGCGGTGCGCATCGCGGCCAATCAGCTGCGGGCAAAGGTGATCTTTCAGATAGGAGACAACAGAAAGCTCGCGTCCATTTAAGGTGGCATCACCCAGGCCGACGATCCCGTCGTCCGTGGTGATTTTAAGGGTGACAAAATTACGACCCGGGCAGGTGACAAAGACTTCGGCCCCGACAATTTTCATGATCCAGTTCCTTACATCGCTCAGTGTGATGCAAGGAACTTACTTAATTACGCAACTACCATACAAGTATAGTGATCAAAAAATCTTCCATAGATCACAAAACAAAGGCGCTTATGCGCGCCCCCAGCCTGCCACGATGATCAACATCCCACACAGTGCAATCAGCGCGCCAGCCCAGTCGTAGGCGCTGAGCTTCACGCCATCGACCACCCGCAGCCAGACAAGCGCCGTGCAGACATAAACACCGCCATAAGCGGCATACACGCGCCCGCTGGCCGCCGGATGTAACGTCAGTAGCCAGACAAACAGCGCCAGCGCGATCCCCGCCGGAAGTAATAACAGCACCGATGCCCCACGTTTCAGCCACAGGTACGGCAGGAAGCAGCCGAGGATTTCGCACAGCGCGGTCGCAAAGAAAAGTAAGGTTGTTTTAATCATTTTGACGAGTGAGTGAGAATAGGTTTAACCATGATACGCGATAATGGCGCGACCATTACCCTGCCTGCCGCGTGGGTATGCCACCTTTTCAGATTGGTGTAGAATTGACCCTGGGTAAACCCACTACAAGGAACATGCAATGAGTACATTACGCAAACGCTTCTGTCTGGCGGCCATGCTCTCCCTGACGGCGTTCGCCTTTACGGCCCCCGCCTCCGCCAACACCAGCAAACTGATCATTGAGTCGGGTGACAGCGCGCAGAGCCGTCAGAATGCCGCAATGGATAAAGAACAATGGAATGACACCCGCAGCCTTCGCCAGAAAGTTAACAAACGCGTTGAAAAAGAGTGGGACAAAGATGATGTCGCTTTTGATATGCGTGATAAATGTCAGCAAAGCGCGAACGTGAATGCTTACTGGGAACCGAATACCCTGCGCTGCCTGGATCGTCGTACCGGTCGTTCGGTCGCGCCTTAATTTCGACAGCCAGAAAGGATGATTATGGCCAGCCCGTTAACGGTAAAACTCAGACCGCTGGAGCGCGAGGATTTGCGCTTCGTTCACCAGCTCGATAATAACGCCAGCGTCATGCGTTACTGGTTCGAAGAGCCTTACGAGGCGTTTGTTGAGCTGTCGGATCTGTACGATAAACATATTCACGACCAGAGCGAGCGCCGTTTCGTTGTCGAGTGCGACGGAGAAAAAGCCGGTCTGGTCGAACTGGTTGAGATTAACCACGTCCACCGCCGGGCGGAGTTTCAGATCATTATTTCGCCGGAATACCAGGGGAAAGGCCTTGCCACCCGGGCGGCGAAACTGGCGATGGATTACGGATTTACGGTGCTCAACCTGTATAAGCTGTATCTGATCGTCGATAAAGAGAACGAAAAAGCCATCCATATTTACCGTAAACTCGGGTTTATGGTTGAAGGCGAACTGATTCATGAGTTCTTTATCAACGGCGAGTACCGCAACACCATTCGCATGTGTATTTTCCAGGACCGCTACCTGGCAGAACACAGAGCGACCGGAAGCCAGCTTCTGAAACCCACCGCACAGTGACGCGTTTTTACGCCGGGTAGCGGCTTCGTCCCACCCGGCTTAAACGCATGCCAGTCAGTAATATTCAATACTGTTTTTAATGGTGTACTTGTGCGCCACCGCCGGTTTCACGCTGTCATCCACAATATGTAACTCGCAACTTACCGGGTTATTGTGGCGATCGTAATCACAGCTCTGTTTCACCGACCCTAGCGGTTTGTCGTTAAGCAGGCTGACGGCAGAGTAATCGAGCTTTTTGCGCTTATCGTTCGACGGGGTGGCCGACACCGACAGATGCTGATCGCCAGATACCGTGGTTTTACCCAGCGGATAGCCGTCAGCGTCGTAGCGGTACTTCACTTCCATTGCCTTCCCGTGTGCCGTGACGATAAATCCGTTATCGTCTGTATCCCATGTCACGCCCGCCGAGGGCAGCTCAGCCAGCTGGCATTTTCCCTGCAGCTTGATTTTTTGCTGCTGGGTTTCTGCATCCAGATAAAAATTGGCGTCCAGCACCAGCGCCACGCCGGTGTTCGCGTCCAGATCGTGCAACTCCAGGGTATCGAAACACCCCTCCTGCGAGAGCGATCCTGTGACGCGTTTACTCACTTCCCCTTTCTCATTGAAGAGCGTCTGGGTGAAGTCTTTTACCGGCCCGCGCAGGGGATCAAAATCAAATTCGTTCGAAAAGCTGGCCATCTCCGGCGTAAACGACAGCGGCGCGGAGGCGTTATCGCACCCCGCAAGCACGCCTGTCAGCGCAATCATTACTGCTAGTTTCTTCACATTCTCACCGATGCGTGAACATTATTACCTCACATATTAGCAAATACAGAGGGTTACTTTTTAGCGAAACACAGCAGCAATGATGACATTTGTGAACCCGGCGACGCGTCAGGCCGGTACCGCCTCCACGATGGATAAATAGGACGGTGTGTGGATCACCCGGTTTATCTTCAGCCCGGCGTGACCTAACATGTCTGCATACTCTTTCTCGGTACGAGCACGTCCGCCGTCGAAACCCGACAGCAAGAGAAGATCAATTTCATACCTTCCCTGCTCGTTATCTTGCACTTTGATCAGCGGCTCCAGAATTAATAAGCGGGAACTGGCTTTCATCGCTTTACGACAGGTTTGTAATATCTGGCTGGCTTTTTCATCTGGCCAGTCCATCAAAATATATTTCAGCATATAAATATCAGCCACCGGGCAGGCTTCGAAAAAACTCCCTGCAATGGTTTCCCAGCGGGATGTATTGCCTAATAAATGCAAACTGTTTTCGCTAACTACGTTGTGGCGATCAAATAGAATACCGTGCAGAGTGGGATTGCGTCGCAAAACCGTCAATAAAAGATTCCCCAGCCCACCGGCTATATCAACGACCGTGGCATTTTCCGGGAAATGATAATTATCGGCCAGCATGTCGTTTTCGACGCTCGACATCGAGGCCATCCCGGCATGAAAACCGTCGTCGCCTGACGGTGTTTTTTTCGTCCCCCAGTACTCATAAAACGGCATACCAAATAATTCGTTAAAGACCGGCCTGCCTTTCACGATATCCGTCATCTCCCCGGCGGGCTGCCAGAGGGTTTTATCCGTTAACATCAGCACGGCTTCGCGCAAGGAGTACGGGGTGTCAGACCGCAAAAACTGTGCGGCGGGGGTCAGGGTAAACAGACCATCGTCAGTCATGCTAAACACTTCGCGAGAGGCCAGGGTTCGCATGACCCGATACAGATAGCCGGCATCGACATTCAGCTCCTGCGCGAGCTGCTCAGCGGTTTTATCTTCGTCTTTAAGATGATCCGCAACCCGTAATAACGCAGCGGTACGCAGGGCAGCCTGCCAGACAAATCCCATGCACTGCTCTAACACATACATTCCATCCTGACGCTCTTTTTCCGTCAAACTTTTTTGGCTTAACATTTTATTTCTCCTGTTCCGTAAAATTTAAAAGTACAGAATTAAAATGAAACGTCAGCCAATAAGCCTAACGGGCATAATTAAATAAGCCACTCGCTCAATTTTATTTTCATTGACGACGCTGGAAATTAAAATCCACATTCGAATAAATAATGTACAGGAATATGGCCAACGAATGGATTTATTAGAAGGCTACTCATCGCTCGCTTAAATAATCACATCGCGCACTTAACCAGAATTAAATTCGCTCTCGGATTTTTCAGAAAATTTCGCGGCAATACAACTATTTACATTATGCCTGCTAAAATAAGACTCACACACAGAGAGAAGGAGCCACACATGAAACGGTTACCCTGGATTACCGCGCTGCTGTTAGCAGGCATTTCCCCTGCTGTTCTGGCCGCCCCCGACTCGTGCGAGCGCGTGAAAAGTGATATTCAGCAACGCATTATCAATAACGGCGTGCCTGAATCCGGTTTTAGCCTGAACATTGTGCCAAACGATCAGGCCGACCAGGCGGATGCGCAGGTGGTGGGACATTGCGCGAACGATACCTTTAAAATTCTCTACACCCGTACCGGCAGCAGCAGCGCCCCTGCGGGTGGCGCGGGGACGCAAGACAATGCGCCGAATGAACCGCAGTAATTTATCTGCGGGAATTCCCTTAGCTTGATAAGGATTAATGTTTATTACCCCTGAATAGGTAAAACTCACTCCATCATTACCCGGTGCTTATCGCGGGTAAAACCCTACGCAATGACAAAGATGGAGTGAGTCATGTCCGATATCGAACATCACGGCGGGATCAGCCGTCGAACTCTCGTTAAATCCACTGCAATTGGCTCTCTGGCGCTCGCTGCCGGAGGGATTTCACTACCCTTCGGCCTGAAAAGTGCCGCCGCTGCCGTACAACAGGCGGTACAGCCTGCCGCGGATAAAGTGGTCTGGGGCGCCTGCTCAGTGAACTGTGGCAGCCGCTGCGCCCTGCGATTACACGTCCGCGACGACGAAGTTTACTGGGTCGAAACTGATAACACCGGCGAGGATATCTACGGCAATCATCAGGTGCGCGCCTGTTTACGTGGCCGCTCGATCCGCCGCAGAATCAACCATCCCGACCGTCTTAACTACCCAATGAAGCGCGTCGGCAAGCGCGGTGAAGGCAAGTTTGAGCGTATCAGCTGGGATGAAGCCCTTGATACGATCACCCGCAGTCTGAAAGGCGTGGTGGAGAAATACGGCAACGAAGCCGTGTATATCAACTACTCCTCCGGCATCGTCGGCGGCAACATTACCCGCTCCTCGCCGTATGCCTCGCTGGTGGCGCGACTGATGAACTGCTACGGCGGATTTCTCAGCCACTACGGCACCTATAGCACCGCGCAAATCGCCTGCGCCATGCCTTACACCTACGGCTCCAACGACGGCAACAGCACCTCGGATATCGAAAACACCAAACTGGTGGTGATGTTTGGCAACAATCCGGCGGAAACGCGTATGAGCGGCGGCGGGATAACCTATTTTCTGGAACAGGCGCGTGAACGCTCAAATGCGCGCATGATCGTCATCGATCCGCGCTATACCGATACCGCCGCAGGACGCGAAGATGAGTGGATTCCAATCCGCCCAGGCACCGACGCCGCGCTGGTCGCGGGTATCGCCTGGGTGTTAATCGACGAAAATCTGGTCGATCAGCCCTTCCTTGACACCTATTGCGTCGGCTACGACGAAAAAACGCTGCCCGCCGATGCGCCCGCAAACGGCCACTACAAAGCCTATATTCTCGGCCAGGGCGAAGACGGTACGGCCAAAACGCCGCAATGGGCGTCACGCATCACTGGTATTCCCGCTGACAGAATCATCAAACTCGCCCGGGAAATCGGTAGCACAAAACCGGCGTATATTTGCCAGGGATGGGGACCACAGCGTCAGGCCAACGGCGAACTGACATCCCGCGCCATCGCCATGCTGCCCATTCTGACCGGCAACGTCGGGATCAACGGCGGTAACAGCGGTGCCCGTGAATCCACCTACACCATCACCATTGAGCGGATGCCGCTCCCGGATAACCCGGTCAAAACCCAGATCTCCTGCTTCAGCTGGACCGATGCCATTGTGCGTGGCCCGGAGATGACCGCCACCCGCGACGGTGTGCGCGGCAAAGATAAGCTGGATGTGCCGATTAAATTCATCTGGAACTATGCCGGTAACACCATCACCAACCAGCATTCCGATATCAACAAAACCCACGATATTTTGCAGGACGAAAGCCTGTGCGAAACCATTGTGGTGATCGATAACTTTATGACCTCGTCGGCGAAATACGCCGATATTCTGCTGCCCGATCTGATGACCGTCGAACAGGAAGATATTATTCCTAACGACTACGCGGGTAACATGGGCTATCTAATTTTCCTCCAGCCCGTCACCGCGCCGAAATTTGAACGTAAACCGATCTACTGGATCATGAGCGAAGTGGCGAAGCGCCTGGGACCGGATGTCTATCAGCAGTTCACCGAAGGGCGTACGCAGGAGGAGTGGTTAAAATTGCTGTACGCGAAAATGCTTGAGAAAGATCCACAGCTGCCCTCCTACGACGCCCTCAAAGAGATGGGCATTTACAAGCGCAAAGATCCGAACGGCCACTTTGTGGCGTACAAGCAATTCCGCGACGACCCGCAGGCCAATCCGCTGAAAACGCCGTCGGGCAAAATTGAGATCTACTCCAGCCAGTTGGCGAAAATTGCCAGCAGCTGGGAGCTGGAAAAAGATGAAACCATCAGTCCGCTGCCGGTGTACGCCTCAACCTTTGACGGCTGGGACGCACCGGAGCGCAGCAAGTTCCCGCTGCAGTTGTTTGGTTTCCACTTTAAGGCTCGCACCCACTCCAGCTACGGTAATATTGATATCTTACAGGCCGCCTGCCGTCAGGAAGTGTGGCTTAACCCGGTTGATGCCGATCAGCGTGGCATTAAAAATGGCGATCTGGTACGAGTGTTTAACGCCCGTGGCGAAGTGCGTATTCCGGTAAAAGTGACGCCGCGCATCATGCCTGGCGTCAGCGCGATGGGCCAGGGCGCATGGCACGATGCAAATATGAGCGGTGATCGTGTCGATCACGGTTCGTGCATTAACACCCTGACCACACACCGCCCGTCGCCGCTGGCGAAAGGCAACCCGCAGCACACCAACCTGGTGCAGATCGAGAAGGTTTAAAGGAACGTTGTTATGAATGAAGTGTTACCGCGCGAATCTTTCGCACTGAGTGCCCGGGTGTTGGGAGCCTTGTTTTATTTCTCACCCGACAGCGAGCAGGCCGCTCCGCTGGTGTCAGCGCTGACCACCAGCGACTGGCACCTGGACTGGCCGCTGACGCAGGACGATTTACGGCCCATCGCTGAGACCTTGCGCACCACCACCGACGAGCCGCTGGCGGATGCCTGGCAGCGTCTGTTCATCGGCCCGTGGGCGTTGCCTGCGCCGCCATGGGGTTCCGTGTGGCTCGATCGTGAATCGGTGCTTTTTGGCGATTCGACGCTGGCCCTGCGCCAGTGGATGCGGGAAAACGCCATCGCTTTCGAGGTACAGCAAAACGAGCCGGAAGACCATTTCGGCACGCTGCTGATGCTGGCCGCCTGGCTTGCCGAAAATGGACGCGACGCCGAGCGCGATCAACTCCTGGCATGGCATTTGCTGCCGTGGAGCCAGCGCTTTTTGACGGTGTTCATTGAAGAAGCAGGTCATCCGTTTTACGTCGGCCTTGCTCAGCTTGCCCGCCAGACGCTGGCCAGCTGGCAATCCTCTCTGCTGATCCCGGTCGCCGACAAACCGTTGTATCGTTAATTGTCTCTTCGCACGGCATTTCCCCTGCCGTGCGAAACCCCTCATTTGTGACGGTGTCACTTATTAAGTTTACCTTTAGGACTATTCTGCCCGCATCCCCTGAGGCCTTACTCCATAAGGCGTAACACCCTGTTTACATTGCCATCTTCCCTGAACTGATTTTCTCTGCCGCTGGAACCCTTCCCAATCGCTTGCTATAGGTCATGTACCCCTGCCGAAACATGGCATAACGACAGGCAATCAATGGGTTGCTATAACGCATGCGCACAGGGAGACACACCGCAATGCACTCATCATTACTGACACGTACGCTGCTTTTCATCGGCGCGATTATTGCAGTTCTCGCTCTCCTCGCCTGGGGAATTGGGCTGGATACGATAAAAGTGCGCCAGGTTGACCTGCTCTATCTCGGTCAGCAGCACCTGATTTTAGTTTTCTCTTCCATGTTCTTTGCCCTGTTAGTCGGTATCCCGAGCGGAATATTACTGAGCCGCCCGGCCGCGCGTGGCACCGCCGAATACGTGATGCAAATCTTTAACGTCGGCAACACCCTGCCGCCGCTGGCGGTTCTGGCCCTGGCGATGGTGGTACTCGGTATCGGTGACAAACCGGCGATTATCGCCCTGTTCCTGGCGTCGCTGCTGCCGATTGTGCGTAACACCTATGCCGGATTGTGCTCGGTTCCCGCCTCACTGCTCGAAGCCGCTAACGGTATCGGTATGACCAAATGGCAGCGCCTGCGTCAGGTGGAGATCCCTAACGCCTGGCCGGTGATGCTCTCCGGCATCCGCATCGCCACGGCGATTAACGTCGGTACCGCACCGCTGGCCTTCCTGATCGGTGCCAGCAGCTACGGCGAGCTGATTTTCCCCGGCATCTATCTGAATGATTTCCCGACCCTGATTCTGGGTGCGGCGGCCACGGCGCTCTTTGCGCTGATTCTGGATACGCTTTTGGCTGCACTGGGCCGTCTGATGAGCCCACATATCGCACGATAACAATAACAAGGAGCAAGTATGAGACTGTCTTCACGTCTGGCGGCCCTGTTTACCGCCGCGCTGTTGGTCAGCCAGGCCCAGGCCGCACCGCTGATTCTGGCGACCAAGAGCTTTACCGAGCAGCATATTTTATCTGCCATGACCGTACAGTATCTGCAAAAGAAAGGGTTTCAGGTTCAGCCGCAAACCAATATCGCGACGGTCATTTCCCGTAATGCAATGATCAACAAGCAGATTGATATGACGTGGGAGTACACCGGGACGTCGCTGATTATCTTTAACCACATCAATAAACGCATGTCGCCGCAGGAGTCCTACGACACGGTGAAACGCCTGGACGCGAAACACGGTCTGGTGTGGCTTAAACCGGCGGATATGAACAACACCTACGCGTTCGCCATGCAACGTAAACGCGCCGAAGCCGAGCACATCAACACGATGTCCGAGATGGTGGCCAAAATTGAGCAGATCCGCAAAACCGATCCGGACAATAACTGGCTGCTGGGCTTAGACCTGGAATTCGCCGGGCGTAGCGATGGCATGAAGCCGCTGCAGGAAGCCTATCAGATGGAGCTGGACCGTCCGCAAATCCGCCAGATGGACCCAGGCCTTGTGTATAACGCCGTGCGCGACGGTTTTGTCGATGCGGGCCTGATCTACACCACTGACGGGCGCGTGAAAGGCTTCGATTTGAAAGTGCTGGAAGATGATAAAGGCTTCTTCCCGAGCTATGCGGTCACGCCGGTGGTGCGCAAAGACACCCTCGCGGCCAACCCCGGTCTGGAAGAGGCGCTCAATACCCTTTCCGGCCAGCTTAATAACGACGTTATCACCGAGCTGAATAAAAAGGTTGATATCGACCATCAGTCACCGCAGCAGGTCGCCCGTGATTTCCTGCGTAGCAAGCAGCTGCTGTAAGGAGGCGCTATGGAGACGATTCACTACATTATTGATAACTGGGATTATTTATTAACCCTCACCTTTCAGCACCTGTGGCTGGTGGCATTAGCCGTCGGGCTGGCAATTGTGACCGGCGTGCCGCTGGGCATTTTAATCGTGCGCCATAAATGGCTGGCGACGCCGGTGCTGGGCATCGCAACCATCGTTCTGACCATTCCGTCGATTGCCCTTTTCGGCCTGATGATTCCGCTCTTTTCGCTGATCGGTCAGGGTATTGGCGCGCTGCCCGCCGTTACCGCTGTGTTCCTCTACTCGCTGCTGCCGATTGTGCGTAACACCCACACCGCGCTCGACAGCCTGCCGCCTGGTCTGCGTGAAGCCGGACGCGGAATCGGCATGACCTTCTGGCAGCGCCTGCGCTGGGTGGAGATCCCAATGGCCCTGCCGGTGATTTTCGGCGGTATTCGTACTGCCGTGGTGATGAATATCGGCGTCATGGCTATCGCCGCCGTGATTGGCGCGGGTGGTCTGGGGCTGCTGTTGCTGAACGGTATCGGCGGGAGCGACATTCGCATGTTGATTGCCGGTGCCTTAATGATTTGTCTTTTAGCTATTGTGCTCGACTGGCTGCTCCATCGCCTGCAGGTCGTGCTGACTCCGAAGGGGATTCGATAATGATAAAACTGGAAAACCTCACCAAACAATTTTCACAGAAAAATGGCCAGACCTTTAAGGCCGTCGACAACGTTAACCTGAATGTTCCTGAAGGGGAAATGTGTGTCCTGCTTGGGCCGTCAGGATGTGGTAAAACCACCACGCTGAAGATGATTAACCGCCTGATTACCCCGAGCAGCGGCACTATTCTGATTAACGGCGAAAATACTAACGAGATGGATACCGTCACCCTGCGCCGCAATATCGGCTACGTGATCCAGCAGATTGGTCTGTTCCCGAACATGACCATCGAAGAGAACATCACCGTGGTGCCGCGCATGCTGGGCTGGGATAAGGCACGCAGCAAAGCGCGTGCTGAAGAGCTGATGGATATGGTGGCGATGGACCCGCATAAATTCCTCAACCGCTACCCGCGCGAAATGTCTGGCGGCCAGCAGCAGCGTATCGGCGTGATTCGCGCCCTGGCGGCGGATCCTCCGGTACTGCTGATGGATGAACCTTTCGGCGCGGTAGACCCGATCAACCGTGAGGTGATCCAGAACCAGTTCCTGGAGATGCAGCGCAAGCTGAAAAAGACGGTGATGCTGGTCAGCCATGATATTGACGAAGCGCTGAAGCTCGGCGACCGTATCGCCGTGTTCCGTCAGGGTCGTATCGTGCAGTGCGCCAGCCCCGATGAACTGCTGGCGAAACCGGCTAATGAATTTGTTGGATCTTTCGTCGGCCAGGACCGCACCCTGAAACGCCTTCTGCTGGTATCGGCGGGTGACGTTACGGACCAACAGCCGACGATCACCGTGCGCGAATCCACCCCCCTGCCGGAGGCGTTTGCCACCATGGATGATAACGACATCCGCGCCATCACCGTGGTGGATGGCAACGGCAAACCGCTGGGCTTTGTGAAGCGCCGCGAAGCGCGTCACGCCACTGGCTCTTGCGCAGACATGCTGCATCCGTTCCGAATGACGGGCAAAGCGGAAGACAACCTGCGCGTTGTTCTGTCGCGTCTGTATGAGAGCAATACCAGTTGGATGCCGATCGTAGATGAAGAGGGTCGTTATAACGGTGAGATTTCGCAGGATTATATTGCGGAGTATCTGAGTTCAGGGCGAACCCGTCGCGCGCTGAATATTCACAGCGACACGTAAAATACTGCGGATAGTAGCCGGGCAGTCAGGACTGCTGCCCGGTTTCGACGTTACGCGACGACCTTCTCAACGGAAAAAGTGCTGTCCAGCATCGACAGATCGATGTAACGCGCCAGATCGCGCTGCTCAGCGCGGGGCAGATACGGCAGTTCACCCACCAGCGGCCCCTGCAGTTTTTTGCTCAACACGTCGATGATTTCGGCGTAATGGGCAAGACCGGGGTTGATGCGGTTAGCGACCCAACCAATCAGCGGCAAACCATCGTTAGCAATGGCCTGCGCGGTCAGCAACGCGTGGTTAATGCACCCTTCCTGAATACCGACAACCATCAGCACCGGCAATTGTTCCTGCACCACCCACTCCGATAACGGACGCAGATCGTTCATCAGACTGCGCCAGCCGCCGGTGCCTTCGATCACCACGTGATCGACGCTATCGCTGAGATTCGCCAGCCCGTTGGACAACAGGGAATAATTGATAAGACCGCTGTGTGCGACACTACTTTCGTCTTCACTCAGCGCGATCGGGTTGATGGCCTGATAAGGCAGCTCAAGGCTTGAGACACTTTGCAGCACCAGCGCATCTTTATTGCGTAGTCCTTCTGGCGTCTCTTTACTTCCTTTCGCGACCGGTTTATACCCTGCCACACTCTTACCGCCTGCCGCCAGGGCCTGCAGCAAAGCGCGGGACACCACCGTCTTACCGACAGAAGTATCAGTACCCGTTACAAAGAAACGCTTAAGCATCACTCACTCCACCTTTTGGGCATATGCTTTGAAAATATAAACTAAGTAAATAATTCAGTGGAGTGAGTCTAAGGTATGCGCCGTCGGTCCAGATTGAGATAGCGCAATTTTTATGAGATCAGCGAAAAAGAGTTATCCCTGCAGCAGGCGGATCAATAGCGAACCGTTATACATGGCATCTTTCACCAGCGCGGCCCCGGCCATGGTGCCTTGATTGGAAAACTGCGTGCTCTCGACCACCATATTTTTACTGTAGGCCGGGAGGGATTGCTGACGAATGCAGTCAGAAATTGCCGGGAACAGGATCTCGGCGGCCTGATTCAGGGGCGAGCCAATCAGGATTTTTTGCGGATTAAACAGATTCACCATAATCGCCAGAATACGCCCGACGTTATTGCCCACACCGGTAATGATGTCTTTCGCCAGCAGATCGCCCTGCCGCGCCGCGCCACACAAGGACTCGACGGTCAGCGGCTGGCCGTGCAGCGACGAACTCATCGACTGGCTAAGACGCAGCTGCGCCAGCTCCATCACGCTTTCGACGCTGGCGATGGTTTCGAGACAGCCGTGGTTGCCGCAGTAGCAACGCTTGCCGTAGGGATCGACCTGCGTGTGACCAATTTCCACCAGGCTGCTGCTCCCGGCGTGCAACAGACGGCCATCGGTAATCACGCCCGCCCCGACGTTATGATCAATCACCACCTGAATCACGTCACGCGCGCCGCGAGAGGCACCAAACAGCGCCTCGGCCATCGTCCAGGCGCTGATGTCATGCTGAATATAGACCGGTACGCCGGTGTGATTCTCCAGCACTTCACCCAGCGGCATGTCTTTGACGTCGTCATAAAACGGCATGCGATGGACGATTCCATTTTCCGTATCAATAATTCCCGGCAGGGTGATCGCAATGGACGTCAACCGCTCCAGCTTTTGCTGATGGCGAATAAAAAACTGATCGATATGGGCGATGATGCGTTCAAGCAGGGTTTGCTCTGACTGAAGCGGCAGTTCGAGACGGTCCTCGACCACCAGCTTGCTGCTCAGATCACGCAGGGCGAGAATCACTTCCGCGCGGCTGATGCGAATCGACAGGTAGTGCCAGGCTTCGGTTTCCACCACCAGCCCCACCGCCGGACGGCCACGGCTGCCCGGCTCCTGGATTTCCGTCTCCTGAACCAGATGCGCTTCCAGCATTTCACGCACTATTTTGGTAATACTGGCTGGCGCCAACTGTGCCAGTCGGGAAAGATCGATACGCGAGACCGGGCCAAGCTGATCAATCAGGCGATACACCGCACCCGCATTGGTCTGCTTAATTTGATCAATATGTCCTGGCTGACTATCAGCAACCACCTCTTACATCCTTATTTTCGCGCTTCGAAATAAACTTTGGGCTATGGTGAAGCACTTCGCAGGCAGTCGTCAAATTTAAACTTAGCCATGTGATTTGCCGCACATTTTTCGCCCTTTTTCAGGCCATTATTGGCCGCTTTGAGGCTGCAATCAGCTGGTTTTTGAAACGCTGTGCCGCATGGCTCTGTTCATGGTGTTTTGGCCATACCAGCCACATCTCAGAGACGGCATCCTCTTCGGCGATCGCCACCCAGCGCATTTCGCTAAGCTGCACGCGTTTAAATGACGCCGGAAGAATCGATACCCCCAGCCCTGCCGCGACTAAACCGATTATCGTCATCGCCTCGCCCACCTCCTGGGTGATCACCGGCGCCTGCCCGTAGCGGCGCATCAGGCCCAGAATGTCGTCGTATAACCCAGTCCCGACATGAGGGTCGAAAAAGACAAAGGGTTCCTGCGCCAGCTGGGCAAGCGTTACCGAGTCCAGTTCGGCCAGCGGGTGATCGCGAGGAATCATCGCCAGCAGCGGCTCGCGCAGGATCACTTCCCAGGCCAGGGTATCGGGCAGATGGGTGTTGCGCATCAGCCCCAGATCCAGCGAACCTTCATTCAACGGGACAATCTGCTCCCGCGTATTGATCTCGCGCGTCTGAATGTGCACATCGGGATAATGGCGGCGAAACGACGACAGGGTATCCGACACCGCGCTGATAAACGGTGCCGACGAGGTAAATCCGATGCGCAGTTCGCCCGTTTCGCCCAGATGCAGACGTTCGGCGCGCGCGGCGGCGTCATCGACCAGACTCAGTATTTGTCGGCTGTCGGCCAGAAACTGCCTTCCCGCCTCCGTCAGGCTGACGCTGCGGTTGGTGCGGGCCAGCAAACGCGCGCCAACCTGCTGCTCAAGGATTTGGATCTGCTGGCTCAGGGGCGGCTGAGAGATGTTCAGCCGCGCGGCCGCCCGGCCAAAATGGAGCTCTTCAGCAACGGCGATAAAGTAACGTAAATGGCGCAGCTCGATATTCATATGTTTAAAGTATCATTTGAGATTATTAATATATTAGACAGAATATTTACAATTTCCTACTCTGATCTTGTGGTCATACCCGTCACCAGAAATCACGGGGATGTTTAAGCAAGGAATGAGTGTGAGTCGTACATCTACCGTTGATATCGCCCCGGCAAGCGACATTGATGATTTACCCGCAGCACCCGCGCCGGACCAGTTTATCAAACGTGGTACTTCCCAATTTATGCGCGTCACGCTGGCGCTGTTTTCCGCCGGCCTCGCGACCTTCGCCCTGCTGTACTGCGTGCAGCCGATCCTGCCGGTTCTCTCTCATGAGTTTGGCGTCTCGCCCGCCAGCAGCAGTATTTCCCTGTCGATCTCAACCGGGATGCTGGCGGTCGGATTGCTGTTTACCGGCCCGCTCTCCGACGCCATCGGACGCAAACCGGTGATGGTGACCGCGCTGCTGCTCGCGTCGGTGTGTACTTTGCTTTCGACAATGATGACCAGCTGGCACGGGATTCTGGTGATGCGCGCTCTGATTGGGCTGTCCCTGAGCGGCGTGGCGGCGGTCGGAATGACCTATCTCAGCGAAGAGATCCACCCGAGTTTTGTCGCCTTCTCGATGGGGTTGTATATCAGCGGAAACTCGATTGGCGGCATGAGCGGACGTCTGCTGAGCGGGGTGTTCACGGATCTGTTTAACTGGCGCATCGCGCTTGCGGTAATTGGCTGCTTTGCCCTGGCATCAGCGCTGATGTTCTGGCGTATCTTGCCAGCGTCACGCCATTTTCGCCCTACTTCCCTGCGGCCAAAAACGCTGTTTATCAACTTCCGCCTGCACTGGCGCGATCAGGGCCTGCCGCGTCTCTTCCTGATGGGCTTCCTGCTGATGGGGTCGTTCGTCACCCTGTTTAACTATATCGGTTATCGCCTGATGCTCTCGCCATGGCATCTTAGCCAGGCCTTTGTCGGCCTGCTCTCCGTGGCCTATCTCACCGGGACCTGGAGCTCGCCGAAAGCAGGCGCGATGACCGCACGCTTCGGTCGAGGGCCGGTAATGCTGGTCTCGACAGGGGTAATGCTCGCGGGTCTGCTGCTGACACTGCTCTCTCCCCTGTGGGTCATTTTTGCCGGAATGCTGCTCTTCTCCGCTGGTTTCTTCGCCGCGCACTCCGTCGCCAGCAGCTGGATCGGCCCGCGCGCCCGTCGCGCCAAAGGGCAGGCGTCATCCCTGTATCTGTTTAGCTACTACCTGGGCTCCAGCGTCGCCGGGACCCTCGGCGGCGTGTTCTGGCACAACTATGGCTGGAATGGTGTCGGAGGATTTATTGCGTTGATGCTGTGCGCCGCGCTGCTGGTCGGGACGAGCCTGCATAAACGTCTGCACTGACGGTTATGCTTCAAACGAGCGCGAAATGGGAAAGCTGAAACACCGCCACCAGCGCTGAGATATTCACAATCACACTGATGATGAACCTGGTTTTGAATGGCTGCTTTTGCGTTTTATGGCGGAAGAGTTGTTGGCCCGCCATCGCGCCGGGCCATCCTCCCACAAGGCCAAACACCAGCAATGTGGATTCCGGCACTCTGCGCCAGCCCTTACGCGCCGCCGTTTTATCCACGCCATAGATCACCAGCGTAAGCACATTGGCGAGCAAGAGCCAACTGACAATGGGATGGGCGGTAAACGAGCTTCCGATCGCTGAAACGATGAGGAGCAAGTAACAGAAGCGATTGAGATTCATAGGCGCGGTCACGGTCGTTATAACGGTAAGTTGTGCGGCATTATACGGGGTCGCGCTGTCAGGGCGAAACGGATGTCATAAACCTGGAGCGGGGTTTTTAGCATCTTCTATAAAAGCCACGTCAATCCTTACACCCGGCATCATTTCTTCAAGACCGTCTGTCAGCATCTTCCCGGCTTCATGAAGCTTCTCCAGGGGCATCTGCGGCAGACTCTCCAGGATGAACCACATTTGCTGCGCGTCCGCACTCAGGCGGGTTCTGATCCCCTGTCGCCAGTTCCAGCGGCGGCAGGTCACTCCGGCATCATCGCACCAGATAACTTCTCCCTGCGAAGGATATCCAACTGTGGGTTCACCCTCTTTGACGGTATCAAAAGGTTCTGTGCCTTTTGCCACAACCAGCCGTGGCGCCCCCTGATAGGCAGCGATATTTTCTCCCCCAACCGGAACGGCATACTTCAGACTGACGGCGTTATAGAGATCCACGACCGGATCAAGAGCAGGCATTGCGCCGTCGCGAAGAACGCGTTTACGCAGCGCATCAGCTGAGCACGGCGTGCGTTTTGGCCTGGCACCAAATCCCTGAAACACTTCTGCCCACGCGGCCAAATGTGCTTCGGCCCAGGCCGGGGTTCCAGCCAGAACGGCTTCGCAGGCTGCTTGCAGAGCGATTTCACCAACGCGCGGGTTACGTACCGGGGCGGCCTCTACACAGATACTCAGAGCCCGGAAACCGGGGGCGATACCATAAACCTCTGGGGCAATTGACGGAGAGACAATGAACACGTGATAATCCTGTAATGACCAATTTATTCCATGATAATGACCAATGACCAAAAAAGTCAATTTAATGACCGATGCAAATTCGATTGTGAATACCGTTAACGAAGCCGTATCGCAGCGGATTAAGCTGTACCGTAAGCAAAAGAAAATATCACTCGATGAGCTGTCCCGCCGGGCGGGCGTCAGTAAGGGCGCTCTGGTTGAGATTGAGGGGTGCAGGGCAAATCCCAGCATCGCCCTGCTATGCCGCCTGGCTGCTGCGATGGGCGTTTCTGTAGCGGATTTTGTTGATGTCAGTTCCAAACCGACCGTGCATCTCATCGCTAAAGATGAGATCCCTGAGCTTTGGAATGGTGAAAAAGGGGGAAGAGCACGACTGCTCGCAGGTTCTGGCGGCCCCGATATGACCGAGCTATGGATGTGGGAAATGCAGCCGGGGGAAAAATTTGCTTCACCCGGTCACCCGCAGGGAACGCTTGAACTGTTTTATGTACAACAGGGGACGCTTACGCTTGGTGTACAGGAGCACCTGTATTCGGTGAATACCGGCTGTTCAGCAACGGCCAGAACCGACGTCCCGCATTTCTATGAGAACCGGGGTGAGAGTTCACTCACATTCATCATGACAGTAAATGAAAAAGCATCCTGAGTGCTGCTCTGAGCACAGAGCAGACTTACTGTTCCGGGTCTAAACATTCTTCGCCTCAGGGGTTCCCTGATGAAACACTAACTTCCATTGCCCATTATCAGAACGCGCCCAGCACGATGAACGAAGGGAAACGCGACTACCATCCGGATGAAACGTCCTGTAATGCAAGATGGCAAAATCCTCGCGAATGCTGATGAGCCGAAAGTCGTTGCTGAGAATGGCCGGGACACATTCTTCACCCATCAGAGACGCTATCGTCTCCTCACGAGTCACCAGGACGCCCGAGCGTGTAATTTCCCTGAACTCAGGATGAAGTATGTGCTCAAGCCATTCAAGGTCGTTCCGTTTGATTCCATGAAGAGTGCATTCAAGTGCTTTCAGCTTTTTCAGCAGCATGGCGTTCATCCTCGTTGAAACTCCTGTCACCTGGTATTAAAGCTGCCAGAGTTAACGAATGCGATAACCTGATATCAGCAATCTGATAGTGCCCGTTGTTAAACATTTTTCAACCACTGACATCATTCGAACTTATTTATTAAGCACTTAGTCCAGTTATAGTTAACTCTCGCTAATACCAACGCTCCCGAAACGTCACCGAAATCAACCGCCTGATGCCGGACAAAAAACTCGCGCAGTTCCGTGGGTAAAAACGCTGCGCTATATCGCAACAGCGTGCTGTGCCAGAACGGTGCGGGCAAAGGGCTGCCCGTATGGCGCAGCAGCAGCTCATCTTTCCATTGGGAATTTAAAACGCTCTCGCAGAATGACTGGCGCAGGGCAATGGCGGGATCATCGGGGATACCTGCCAGCAGCAATTGACTGGGCAGTGCCACCAGCCTTAGATGCCGGATCACAATGTGCTTTCCCTGATATTCACGCCAGATATCGGTCAACTGCCCTGTTTTTTCCGGCAGCGGCTCCTTTTCTTCATACAGCGGCAGAGTCAGAGGCAGAAAGGTAAAATGGACGCTACTGACAGGAAGAACATCGGCCAGTCGATCGCCCTCCGTGCGTTGCTCCAGTTCGCGAATGAGGCATACCACAGGCTCAGGCAGTAATGGTTGTATGCCCGTTGCAAGCGCCAGTTTGTCAGGATCGTAGTAACGCTCTTTCCTGATTTCCCCGATAGCAGGGTTTTCCCGCCAGAGCGCGAGGGTTTTCTCATTCGTCGCGCTGTACGCATTTTGCAGACGGGTGGCGTTCATAGCAGATCTGCCAGGGCGAGAGGGCTGAGTTCCCTTCACTGTACCCTCCTCTCTTCAGGCCGTCTCAGGATCTAACACAGAGGTGCCATAAGAATTATCGATTGTACACAGCCAACGCTCCCCCGCTTCCTGCCTGAAAACATAGGTCGCACGACGCGTGGTTTCGACCGTTCCCCCCTTGCCATCAGGGAAGCGAAGTACGGTTTCCATAATAACGAGCGCATTGCCGCCCCCTTCGATAACCTGCATCTCTCCCTGCTCAACAATAAGTTGATCCTGAAAATAATCAGAGATGGCAATAAACGCTTTGCGGATATTCTCTTTACCTGTGACGGTTAATCCCGGTTTCACCACCAGAGCAGCATCTTCAGCGTAATTCTCCATCAGAGAATCAAAGTCTTTAGCGGAAATTGCTCTGTCACAAGATTCAATAATCTGACGTAACGGATGTGAGTGCATAATGATTATCCTGTAAAGTGTCCCACCTGTATTACCTGGTAACTCAGTGTAGATGTATAGCTACTATATTTTATGAGTTGTTGGGATTAACACGTTATTTCAGGAGGCTTTGTGCGCACTCGCCCGTCATCCCGGTTAATCGTTCTTTCGCCTGAGAAAAGTTTCAGCAGGCCCGCAGATAGTTTTCAGAAACTTCAAAATGAAGCTGTCGGCTGGTAAATAGTCGAGAAACGTAATCTATTCCGATTTTTTTGATTTGACCATCATGTAGGAACTGTTTAGCTGCCTGAGATGTGAGTCTGCCCGGTTGAGCAGATCTCTTGAAAGAGGTTGGTCTTTCGGGGACGTCTGGATTTGCCGAATCAACTCTTCAACCGGCACGGCATTATTGAACGCCTGTGATATTGAGAACACAGCCGTTTTAAGCTCGCTAACCGTCATGTACTTTCCCTTCTTTTCATCTAGCTGATTTAGTCGATTCTGAAGTCTGTTGAGCTCACTAATCCCCTGGTTCCACCCATTGATGCTGGCTTCAGGCAAAGCGTTGGCTTTCAACTTTGACTGCCAGTCTGCCGATATCTTCTCCGCCAGTTTGGAGTTGGGGTAAAGATGACGCGTTTGTTCGACCAACTGATCCCCGTAATGCAACGGCCAGTACGGTGGAAGCATGCTGAGTTCGTTCAGGCGAGAGGTTATTTTTTTTGCATAGGTATCACTGGTTACAAGCCACGACGGGTCTTCCTGACGTAGTTGCTCGACAACCGTAAGAGGCATACTGGTTGGTAAGGCTGCGAGAGAGTTGTTCAATGCATCTTCTGCGGGGTGACTCAATAATATCGGAATGAAATTAAATGCGACTATGCTCAGTAGGCCAGCAGTTAAAATACCGCCGAAGTAAGCCACTAATGGAGTGATTCTGGTGGCTGATTTTTTGGTTACTTCAACTTCAATCGTTGGTTCAGAATTAACTACATATACCCAGCGCTGACTGTTCTGTCTTTCCGCCCTCACTGGCAGCACTAAGTCTGTTAGATTGTTCACTCTCTGGCTTGGGAGGGCATCGCTATTTTCCAGCCTGACGGTGGCGTTTTGTAGCGTTTGACGGAGAGTATCAATCCCGCTTGCATTGAGAAGCTCAAGCCGTTGCAAGGTTTCGCCTGTTGAGCTTAACAGTTTTATAGACTGATACAGGGAGGGTAAATCCGCCCTCTGGAGTGAAAAGGTCCGGAATAGCTGCTGAAGACGTTTACTCAGGCTACTGAGTATTTCTATTCGGGCATGTGCAGAAGCGGGCCACATTGCTGACCATTGATAGCGAATCAGGGCATCCAGAATCGTCATACCCTCATTGAAACCCTGTAATCCCGCCTGTTGTGCCCTTGCCAGGGTATACCACGCCGCCGTTTGAAGTTCGACACCATTAGTATCGAAAAGATTTAACGCCAGTTTTTCAACATGCCCCCAGTCCACATCCGGACGGGCTGGATGGGACAGTTTTGCGAATTCATCTCGCAATGCTGAGTAATCGGGCAATGTACGGGGATCGCTCCCGGTCTTAAGGTGGCGTTCGCTTGTGTGGGACATTGTGAAATCCGTATCGAAAGAGGATATGAGTGGTTTAGATAAACTGGTGGTTTTCAAGATACTGCTGCTGTTTAAGATGTCTGAGCATGACTTTCCCTTCGGGCATGAACTCAGTGCCATAACGAACAAGTCCGATACCTTTTAGTTCCGCATCAATGGCGTAGCGCAACTCTCCTGGCACTTCCTGTTCAAGTAAGGTGACATTGAGGGACTGCAACCTGGGTTCATACTTGAGCAGGACACCGGCCAGCGTATCGATCAGCTCGTGGGCTGTCCCGGGCATACCTTGAAGAATTTTGGTCATATCCGGCAAACCATAATCTGGTAGATGGGATATGGTACCGGCACGTGAATTAAATATCCGTTGGATGTTATCAAGCACGGATAAAATGACCTGGTCTTCTTCGTTTACAACTTCAAGGGGAAGGTCCCCTGTAAAGTTTCCGGTAAGAATTTCGTATAAAGATGGGGATTTTCTGTCTGGCATTTTTACCTCAGGAATCTGTTTCAGATTTTTAAAGAAGTGGAAGACCTTGAGCTTTTCTCCATGTTTTGATTGTAATGAAAATTACTTTAGGGGAAATATCCTCACCCTCTTTTCAATAATAATTAAGGTCGTTACCCCTTAGGTCATGCACAAACCCTTCGAACTTTGATACCAAAGCGTGATGTTTCACTTTTGAACTTGAGTTGATTTTCACAATATTGGTTACGAATTGGATAAAATCGTTTTCTGAATAATCTCTAAATTTTCTATGTTAGCGTGTCATTGAACGGCCTCTACAATGTTAATTAATTTGTTAGATAGAGTTGCTAGAAAGATTTCCAATGAAAGGCGTGTCTTTTCCGTCAAAAGGGCTGACCCGTTATCCATTACATTACTCCTTTACTGGCACAAGGCTAAGCCAGCCATTGGCAAGCTCGATAATGCGGGGGAGTCAGGTTCATGCTCGTCACGAGAGAACAATCGATCAAAGATGATAAAACTCACCTTAATGACGATTAGGCCTCAGGTTTCTCCATAGAACGTATGACCAGGAAGTCCTGAGAAATACCGCCTCCCTTTTCAATAGTTTGTCTATCGTGAACAAACCAGGCATACATCTCAGGCGGAGCAGTATCCTGAGGTAAAGGTTGAGGTAAGCCATGGTAAGCAGCGCGAGCATATTCGATAAATCTTCTCGCCCGTCTTAAAGCCGGGCCATAGACATCAGGTACTATCTGCAGGCGTTTATCATTCGGATTAGTTTCCATGCTATTTCTCATTCCTAAAGCTGCATCATGGACATCGTCCAGCCAGCCCCAGTTTTTATGCAACACATCAAGTTCATTCTGAAACTGACCGGCCTGACCACGAGCCTGAGGTGTGATGCCGACTAAACCTGCTGATGCACCCGCCGACGTTAAAACATCCCCACGCTGTTTTTCATACTTTAGGCATTCACAGCGATACTGATAATATTGCCGCCCCAGCCACTCTATATAGCTGTCCAGATGACGGTTTTGGGCACCAATGCTGACGGTTTTAAACGGTACAGCCTGCTGATAAATCTTTGTCCACTGCGCGACTGATTTGTTGTTGACGTTATCCTGTATGACGAAATATGCAGCAACATCGATATCTGTTTGATCAAGCGTTTGTAAATCTGGAAAAGGGACTCCTGCCATAGTCGCTGCACGATACATCCGATGAAGCGCCACCCGACAAAGCTCTGCGCTCGGTTTCTGTTCGTTTGGTTTCAGACCACCGCCCACGTCTTCTGCACAGCCGGGGAGCAGTTCTTCCTGATGATTACTATTTCCGCCCAGGCAATACAGGCTGCGCCAAGGCCGATTTTCATGAGCAGCTACCAGATGCAGTGCATTTTTGACCGAATCAGGTAATACAGATTCCTGATCTACAGATTTATCACCCAGCAGGACACTGACACCTTTTATCGGCCCTCCAAATGTTGAAACAAACCAGTCAACGCCATTACTACTACTCGCAGGCGTATGACGAGCACAATCAAATAAACCGGTAAAAACAATATCTACGGGAACATTCTGGTAAGAATATTTTTCGCCCTGTTTCTGACAAACATCCTCAAGGAGAGTATCGATAAACTTACGTGCAAGGGTTGCGCCGAGGTCATAACCGAATAATGAAATGGAGATTAGTTTAATTGGGACCGGGCTCTTTGCTTTTACGTCTTTGAATGCTTCTTCAAAAGTATCTTTTGCCGAAATAATTCGAGTATCCACACCGCTCACTAATATATCTGCAATTACAGGATTATCACGCAACGAAGGTGTTGCTTCAATACTAACTTTCCTAGCTACACTTTTCCCTATATCACTTGCCAGGCTTTTCCATTCACTGGGAGTAACAAGTTTTTTCCCAGTATCTCTTAACACCTCCCACCAGTCAGCACCTGTAAATATCTCTTTAACGAAATCTTCACCTATATCTTTAGGCTTGTCTTTCAAATCCCCCATCACCGTTTCTTGTGCTCCGTCCATCATAGCATTAAGTTTTGAAGCAAGATTTTCGTGAAAAGGAGTGCCAAGACCTGATATGTAGAACTTAGAGTGGTTTTCCTGTGAGGTATCTTGCTGAACACTTGGAAAGGCTCGATACAGACGAGCAATGTTACTAAGGCGAAGACTTGGTGCATCTTGTTCAATATTTCGGTGAATGCCATCAAAAAATAAACCGACATGCCAAATACGCGAACAATTCCCTATGTCTGCGTCTTGAGCCTGCTGCGCACGATTCGCAGCCGCGATAATATTGTCAATATCCATAAAATGTTATTCCTGTGAATGCGTATTGCCTAAAATATCTTCTGCCTTCGGACTTATAAACCCCTCCCCCCACCATAAACGAACCTTATCTCTTGGGAAAAAGTAAACATGAAGATAATTCTCTCCCCACTTTCTTTCCGGTAGTGGCATGACGACACGACGTGTTTCTTGACGCAGACCTGCATTGTATTGATCACGGGTTGTGCTTAATGTCCAGATAACTTCGGCAGTATTTCCCGTAACGCTGCCGCAGCACGTTGCTCCTCCAGGGCCTGAAGCATACGGATTGTTGGGGTTATGTGCTGAAGAATTAGCCCCAGCCACCCCATTCACACTAAATCCCAGAATTGGCCTGTCGATTTCACTGTGAATAATCAATGTCACAGGCCCGCTCGGCGGCCCCCAGATGGATGCCCATATTAACCAACCGCCATATGTCAGCACAACCGCCAGCAGGCTACCCCAGATCCATTTTCCCCAGCGGGCATATCCACGATTCACGGCATCATTAATTTTGTCGTAGGTTTTAAAAAATCCCATTTTTAAATTTCTCTAATCCGCAAGTTAATTAGTATGATTTGGACGTTTTTCATAAGGAGACCAGGGATTATCGCTCCAGCCCAGTAACACTTTATCGCCGGGCAAAAAGTGAACATGCAAATCATTCTCTCCCCATTTTCTCTTTGGTAATGGCATGACGACACGACGCGTTTCCAGGCGCATACCTCTAATGTACTGATCATGGGTGATATCAAGAGTCCAGATAACCTCAGCAGTCTTACCAGAAATACTGCCGCAACACGTTGTTTTACCCGCGCCTTTGGCGTAAGGGTTATTTTTGTCATATGCTGAAGAATTAGCCCCCGCCACCCCATTCACGCTAAATCCCAGAATTGGCCTGTCGATTTCGCTGTGAATAATTAAAGTCACACCTCCTGTCGGCGGTCCCCAGATGGATGCCCAGATTAACCAACCACCATATGCCATCACAACCGCCACCAGACTACCCCAGATCCATCTCCCCCAACGGACATATCCACGGTTTACAACGCTATCCACTCTTTCAAACTTGCGAAAAAATCCCATTATTGTTTCCCTGCAATGCTTTTTCACGCGGTAAATTTAGTCAGTATCTGTTCAAGAGATATCTTTCCAAGGCTCACTTGCTGCAACGATATTTGCATCTCATCCGACTCGAGCACCATTTTGCCACCATTGAGATAGTAAAGCGCATACAGTTTGCTGTCTGTACCCTCTGGTATACCTGCATCCTTCGCTTTTCGGAGCGCCTTAATTACCATGTCACGCTGAGTGCACTGTGGAAAATGTTGGCTTGAAGGCATCTTCTGCCATTGCGTTAATACGCTGCTGATTTCTGGTTTATCCGTTATCTGTTGCCAGACCTCTTTGTCCAGGCGTACCACGTGGTCAGAAGGATTTGAAGTCGTAGACGCAGGAATAGTGATTTGTTCCCATTCATCGTTCCCGGGTACCCACCACTGCCCAATATCCCGGAATAAAAAAGCGTGCCAGTCATTTTCTGCCGATAGCGCCAGAACCTTAAGAACATGCTGTGCGTAAAAACGAAACAAGGAGGTGTTATTATCCGGCCCGACAACCACGCAACCTCTGGAAAGTTGAATCGCCACAGAAGAAAGATGTCGATTTGCAATAATAATTCCAGTAATCCCCGGGAGATTTTCCAGATACTCCAGTAACTGATCTTTATTTTCTACTTCCAGAAGCCAGGGACCGTACGACTGAAATTCTTCCAGTTGCGGATGGATATACAGTGAGTACATATTTGAGGTATGTTCTGATTGAAATACCCGAAAATCTTCAATGACCTGTGCCCCGGCTTCAAACAGCAGATAAGTATGCGCACCTTTTTTATCAGGTAATGCGTGGAGTAATGCAGTAATATCCATAGTTATGCTCCCTGCACGATGGCACTGTTTGATTTAATGGCATTCAGCAGGCAAGGGATGCAAATATTATCGGTAATAGCAGGATGCAATTTCTGTATATTGAGCGGCAACGTCGCCGCCCCCGCAAACATCGTCCGCTTCACCTTACGCATATACGTCGCCGTGGTGCCGTACTCCACCTTTCCAGCTTCAAGCTTCAGGTAGCTTCCGCCGCCGATCAGCGTGATACGTTTTTTCCCGGCAAAGGAGATGTCGCTCGCCGAGCTCAGCGTCAGCTTCTTCTGTGCGAACAACCGCATACTGGCGTTTTGCGCCTGGACATCGATTGGCCCTCCGCCGGACTTCAGGCTCAGTTGACCGGTGCGGGCAAACAGCCCCAGTTTCTCCCCGGCAAGCGCCGTCATATTGCCCATCACCCCGACGCTGATATCCCCCCCGGCGTTGATGGCGACGTTCTTCGTGGCTGCAATTTGCAGATGCTCGCCGCTGGTGAGGGCCATGCCTTCCGGAGCCGAGAAGAGCACAGCCTCGCTAAGTGGCTTCAGGCGTTGTTCAAACATTTCTAACTGGCTGTCGACGTCTGCCTTCAGTGCCTGAGCTTTTTCGGCGGCTATCTCCAGTTGTTGCAGATGTTGATTGAGCTGTTGGATTTCTTTCAGTGCGGCATCCATGTCCAGGGCTTCGCCCTGCGCTTTCGCCTGCGCATCGGCACTGACAAACAACCCCTTCCCGGCTCGCAGCGTCCCCCACTCGTCGGTACGTAATTCTGAGCCCCTGCCGCGAGACTCTCCCTTGTTGTCCACCAGGTACCCGCTGTTGAGCTGCGTCTTGCCGTATTCCGTGGCGAGTTTGATATGTTCTTCGCCGCGCAGGTCCTCCATTCGCAGCTTGTTGTTTGCAGGCGTCCTGAGAACGTTGCGGGTATGGTTGTCCCGGTTCACGAGGTCGGGATGTTCGGAGTCGTGCAGCGCATAGGCGATGTACGGCAGGTCGATGTCACCGTTGCTGTACGCAATCGCCACTTCGGTACCGTCTATAAGCGGCGTGTGCCAGCCCAGCGTTTCACCGGCATATGGTTTCGCCATCCGCAGCCACAGGTAGCCGTAACCCGGATCCGTGCCTTCCCGGTCGAAGTCCAGCTTCACCCGGTAGCGCCCCTGGTCATCCAGATGCGCGTAGATGTCGTTCTTATCCCGGCTCTCAATACGCGCCGGAAGCGTGCCGTGGATGACCGGACGCGGGATTTCAACCGGGCGGAAACAGTAACGCTCGGTATAAGGCATTCCCCAGACCGACACATGCAGGCGGGAATCACGGGCTCCCCGGAATGTCACCAGCGTGAGGACCACACCTTCTTTCAGGGCCGTAATGACGTCGCCCTGCGGCTCCAGCACCTGTCCTGGCGTGAGGTGGGCAGCGTTGCTGAAGAGGTGAATGCGGGCCGACCTGTTGAGCTCCCGCTCGTGGTGAAGTCGGGCGTAGAACGCGCCAGATTCGGTTTCCGGCTCCGGAGCGGAGTCATCCCCGGCTTCGAGATAAGGCGCTGCGTAACGGTAATGCTCCCCGGTGGTGACCGCATCATTACGTACGCTGACCGCAGAATCCATCGGCGTGCTGGCTGCCCGGTAGTTGTAATCCCGCGTGGCGACGGTGCCGGTGGCGATGTTGTGCCAGGTGCGCACATCCCAGACCGACTCTGCCGCGCCGTCAAACAGGCCCGAAGGCTCGCTGTACGGCAGGTGCACATCAAACTGGTAGCTGAACTGGCTGTCGGCCAGTATGTACGTATCCAGCCCACGCACGTCGTCCATCACCGTACGCCAGTAAATCCCCACCTCAGACAAAATACGCTGGATGAACTGCAAATCCGTTTCCCGCCACTGAGTGATAATTTCCCGCGTCGGGTACGTATGGTCCAGTCTGAATTCAAAATCAGGACCTTCCAGACCGTGTTTACGCAGCACCTGCTCAACCACCTCAGGAACGGACTGGTTCTGATATACCGCGCACTGCCGGGTGTGTCCCAGGAGCACCAGGCGGGAACTGAGCGTAAGCCTGTAGTGGGACTGGTCTTTTGATGTGGACAGCCATTCCAGGCGGGTCACTATGCCGTGAACACTTTTGCCGCTACGCATCCGCAACGAGGCATATTTCATCAGCACCTGTTCAGGGGCAATGTTTGCCTGCGGTGTGGTGAATTCAATGTCCCAGCGGAATGGTTCGCTCAGTGCTTCCCTGCCGCGAAAATTCAGGACATCCGGCTTCACTGAACTGTCATTGATATCCAGAAAGTATCGGGTCTGTCCGTCAAAAAGCGCTAACCAGTTATCCATCACGTCACTCCTTTACCGGCACAAGGCTGAGCCAGCCATCACCCAGTTCAATCGTGCGGGGTTTGTCCGGGTCGAGGTCATCGCGGGTCAGCACCAGGCGCCAGCGGTTGTCTTTCTGATCCGGTCGATTAAACAGCCCCACCACAGCCACGAACTGAGTGTTTTCATCCATAGGCACATTGAGCGTCACGCTGCCTTTGGGCATCACCAGTAGCTCTTTTGAGGCCAGCACATCCTCTTTCAGCACGGTATCGGCATTACTCAGCAGCGTCTGATAGTCTGCGGCATCCACGGCTTGCCGGTCTTTGAGCTGATAAACCCGCACCATGGTTGCCAGCGGGGTTTGTGCACCATCAGCATTGATTGCCGTGCGTGGAGTAAGATCCAGATGCAGCGTTTTGATCTTTTTATAAAAGATGGATTTTGCGAGACTGACTGTACCGTCCGTAACGGTCTGGGTCAGACCGCAGCCTGTCAGCAGGCCGCAGACGATAAGCGTCAGTGCCCACCAGCGGGTTATTGTCGCCATTCAAATTTCCTTGTAGAGGGAGAAAGTGCGTAATTAATAGAAACGGTAGCGCCCGTCTTCAGCTGATAGCAGCACCTGGCAATGCAGCCCTTCATAGCAACCCAGACTGACAGTCAGGGTTTCGCGGTTATCGCTGAGTTTGCCGTCTTTCAGCCCGAGCAGTCCGGTACGCCCCAGTTGAATGCGCCGGCCTTTGCCCAGACGCGGCTCGGGCAGCAGTCGCACCGGCACGGTCAAGCGTAAACGCGCATCACTGCGGTAACCGAGATAAACACGCATCAGGACCAACAGATCGGTATGGAGATGACCGCCGGGTAACCAGCCTTCTGCTTCCTCAGGATCTTCCGTGGCGAGGATCACCAGCACCCGGCTGCATGCTTCTTTGGCGGTTTTTCCCAGTGTTGCTCGCTGTGAAAGCTGGACGCGATTCCCCGCCCCCAACCCACTGCGTTGATTAATATGCACTTTGACCGGGTCGGGTTCCGTTATGATTGCCCGGGTGTGAGGGGCCAGCAGGCTGACCAGTGCCCGAACACCCTCCGCATTGCGGGTAGGCAGCCGCATGGTGCCCAGCAGCGCAAGGAAGCGGGAAATAGGTGTTGCCACCTGTTCAGCCGTGCCCGGGATTCCGAGTCCCACCAGCCCCAGCAGACACTGGGAAGTGGCGTCACGCCCTCCCCCCTCAAACGTGGCCGGGTACGCATATTTGCGCCAGATTCGGTAATACTGGGTGGTGATTCGATGGCTGAATATGTCCAGAAACGAAGTGACGGCCTCATGCCCTTCCCGGCGCTGTGCAATATCGTCCAGATACGTAGTGGGAAGTGGCGAGTCCACGCCATACATCCCCAGAAAAGTGGTGCGTACGGTCGGTGGCCGCTCGGGATGATCTTCATCGGTTTCAACCGTTTTCAGCGTGCTGACCGGAAATCCCATCCCCGGCCACGGGCGAAAACGCACCGGATCGTTTGCCGGATGGCTGGTGGCCCCGAGCTTCGGTGAGTCAGGGTTTTCCTGCTCCAGCAACTGGCAGAAACGATAAAAGTTAGCGCGCCAGATGTCCTTATTGAGGGCTAACGTCAGCCTGGTACGTGCTGGCTGTGATTCTCGTTCCATCGCAGTCGTTTCCCTGTCGGTTGCAGTACCAGCGTGAGCTGGTTAAAGAGGTGAATATCCGCGTACAACGCAAAGAAGCGGTGCAGCATCTCGCCGAAGAGGTTCACATCGCCCTCACCTGCAAAGTTGTCCATATTCAGCGTGACCTCAATGTCCACGCCACGCAGCATAAAGCCCTTCTCAAAGCGTCGGATGAGCGTGTGCTTCACCGCAACAATGGCTTCAAGGCGACGTCGGTTCATCTCGTCGTCGGTCCAGTCATATAGCGCCAGCGTCCCTCGCAATACTTCAGGGTTATCCATCATACTGAGAAAATTAGAGCCAAGATGACTCATCACCCGCCAGTGGAATCGGTCATTTGCCGGAGGATAAAGGGGCATGGTCGGTGCGGAGACATTCAGTACCCTGACAGGGACTTTCCCTGCTTTGACTACCCTGTCCAGTAATGTGCTTTCAAGTGCCTTACGCGGGAGCTGGCCGTTGGTGCCGGTGATCCGCATCGAAAGTGATTCTGGCTTCTCGGACAGTTGATCCAGTTCGAAAGAACGCCCTCCCAGAATGAGCCAGGTGTCATACAGGCCGGATGCACCGCGTTTTACCCGGGTGTGGTAATAACGCTCTGGCGCATCGTGCCGCATCATGCCGCCCCGGTGCCGGAAGCTGGTAAACGGGACATACTGGTGCTTACCGAGTTTTACCGCCCCGTGGATATTATCGACGCTGTAAATTTCTGTATGACCGTCCTGCAGGCGCAGCGGACGCAGCAGGTATTCATTATCCAGCGGGTTAAGCGTCATCGGGTCGGCTTCGAGCGTGAAGAGGTTAATGACCGGCGCACAGTGCAGGCGAAAGTTTTCCGTCTCAAATGGTAGGTCTGATGACCATGCTTCACTGAGCACAATGTCGATTTCAAACCAGGTGCTGTCAGCACTAAGCCCAATGCTTTCAAGGCCCTGCAGCTCCACAAACATAAACTTTGGCCGGAAGCTGAAATATTCCAGCAGCAGTTGATAACCACTGAAGGCAGAATCGGCTTTGTGCCAAAGGCTGTCATTGTCGTCAAAGCCCATCGGCTTGCACCAGCCTTCAAACTTGTGTCGTTCCGTACGGGTCCCGGCGTGACGGGCATACATTGCATGAACTCGGCGGGTCATCGCCAGATGCAAGGCGGAACTGATCGGGCTTTCGGCATTAAGAAAAATAGCAACCTTCTCGATCCCGGCTTTGCTCCAGTCCACTTTTTCTGGGCATTCGAAACGCAAGCGGATAGCGGAGCGCCCATCGGTTTCGGTATGCAGACGCGCATCGGCAAGGTGCAATGGCTGCAAAGGCACATCCCGCGTGGTCCGGTACTGGCAGGCAGTTTTGTGCGCCCCCACCGGACGCGAGAGAACCGAGAAACCTTCCGCCAGCATTTCAGCCTGACGAAGGCTTTGCCATTCAGGGGAAAACTCAACGATGGCAAGCGACGGAATGGTCCGCATGTAATGAGGCCATAACAGGCTCACCAGCCCTTCAGTCAATTCCGGTAGATCATCATCAAGCTTTTCACGCAAACGCCCCATCAAGAAAGCAAAGCCTTCAAAAAGACGCTCTACGTAAGGATCGCGAGCGCCGGGTTTATCCAGATTGAGCATCGCCGCCCGGTCCGGGTGCGCTCGGGCAAATTCTTTACCGGCCTCACGCAGGTAGCGCATTTCGGCCTCAAAATAGCGCAGGGTTAAGTCATCCATGCACGGAGTTCCTGAAAGTTATCAAACAAAAATTTAGCCACAGAGCACCATTGCACGTGCAGGATCGATGGCAATCAGACCCGCCAGGAGCCTATCCATCTCGGGCATCAGCCGGGCTTTATCACTTTCACTGCGACCCGCTTTCATACGCAGGAGCTTCAGGCGGCGAGCCTGGACTTCAAATAACAGACCGGGCTCCCAGTCACCCAGCGTCAATTGCGGGGCGCTGGCGGTCAGCTCGCCCAGCAGATGCAGTGCCATTTCGTTACGTCCGTATTGTTCAGCGACCCGGGCCATCAGCAGGCGCACCAGCCAGCGGTGTCGGGGTGTATCCAGTCCCGGTCGGTTCTGAAGCCAGGTCAGGGCTGCCTCGGGGCTTTCACTGTCACCTTTTTCCATTGCCTCAGATTCGAGTAACAGCACATCGTCTCCCTGTCCGCTTGCTACCGTTGCCGGTTCATCACCAAATAGCAGCGCGTCTTCATTCACCTTTTCAGCTATCCAGCTTGTGGTGACTTCATCGGCAAACGGGGTGCCGTCATTCCAGGCCAGTCCCTCCAGCCCCGGCATGCGCTTAAGAAACAGGCGCAGATCCAATAGAATCGAATCAGACCAGGACTCCCACGGCTGACCGGCATGACTGAGTCCTTGCCAGAGATACCACTGTAGATCGAGCCAGAAATGGTTCACCCCTTCGCAGTACATCTGACTGGCCTGCTCCACCAGCTCTGCCCAGTTTTTTTGGAGATACAGTCGTTTCAGTTGTGCCCGGTACTCCGGTTTCGGCGGAACCAGGCGAGAACGGCCACTGCTGTCCAGCGGGGGGATCTGATCGATCGTATCCCAGCGTACGGTTTTCATCAGCCGATGGGAGGCCAGCCAGCCCTGAGGCTGTTCACCAAGCCAACGGGAAAGTAACTTTGCCTGATCGAGCAAATCCCGCCCGGACTTAACGGTGGACAACTGGGGTGACTGAGAAAGGACAGGATCTTGCCCGGCCTCATGGGCACTGCTGTTCTGCGGGATCAGCGCTTCTATACCACCGGAACGCGCAAGGCGGTTTTCCAGAGCGCTACATAGCCCGGCGAAAAAGGGTTTCTCATTCTCAGGCCAGTCAGCGACGGCAGCAGATAATAGGCTGATTGCTCCCGTGGTCAGTGCGGCATCATCCCGATCCACTTCCGGCCAAAGCGACAGCGTATCGAGCACCTTTGCACTGCTGAGCCACTCAAGAGCAGCTTTCCGCGCATTAGGGCGCTGTGGATGGCAAAGCCTGCCGAAGCGTGACAACATCGCCACCATCAGTAACAAACCTTCCGCCAGCCCTTTCTCTCCATCGCGGCTCAGTCGGGCCTGAATGTACCAGGTCACCACACGGATATCTTTGGCACTTTCACAAAGTACCTTTTCTGCCAGCGCACAGAGTTGCTCCGGGTCAGTACCGGAAAGTTTATTAATCTCTTCCCGCATCTGCTGGAAGTTGTCGTCGTAGGCCGGATCGTCACCTGTTTCCTGCTCAGGGCTGAGCGGTGATAACCAGTTATCCCAGAGTGAAAGAGCATCGGATGCCCGGGCAATAAGGCGCTGCTGCTCTTCCTGACGAGGGGTGCATGCTGATAACAGGGCTTCCGGTGAACTCATTCTTTTTCCCGCTTGTTCATTTCTTTCATTAATCTCACGACCGCTGCCAGTTCATCGTTGTTCTGGCCGTTTACAATCTGCGGTGGCTTCCATTTTAGTGACATGTTTTTCCCTTCCCTCATTCGGCGGCGGATTGTGCTTCAGCCAGTCCAATGATCCTGTCCATAGTTACTCTGTCCCTTCAGCGGATGGGACAACGTTAAAAATGGACTCCGGCAGTCTGAAGCCCTGAAGTTTCAATAATGCCAGAGGACCGTCACCCAGCTCGCTGCGCATCACAAACTTCAGCGGATTGCCATCCTGACTCATCCAGACCAGTTGAGTACGGCTGGCATCCAGTGGAGTGATCAACGCCTGACCCAGTAAACGAATGAATCCCCAGTTACCCTGTTTGTTGGTATACACCTGCATTCCACTGTTTACACTGCGCCAGCTGAGGCTCACACCCGGGTAGTACGTATTACCTGGCCAGGTGAAGCTTTGCCAGCTTTCCATCTGGTTGAAGAAATCTAGCTTCTGCTCATCAAGAGAGAGCTGTATACGGGCCACATCTCGGGAGGGACGGGCCATCAGTTCAAAGTGAACGTTCGCATCACCCTGAGCAAACACAATGTCCGACAGTTCGGCCAGTTGGTTAATCGCCCGGAGGAAATCAGGATTAACCTCCATCCCCTGGCTGGCGGCGGGGTCCACCACCCAACGATTCCCTTCCTGATGAAGGATGCCGCCGAGGTTAGTTTTCAGGAACGTGGTAATTCGACCGGAGTCACTTCGCAGAAACTGCGCCAGCAGCGGCAGTGAGGCATCGCTACCCGTGGCCTTGAACGGATAGCGACCAGCAAACGCTTTGTTCCACTGATCCACTATGGTGGTTTGCCAGCGCGTATTCAGGCTTCCCGCAGCTGGCGCCAGCACCTGCCGCCAGGCCAGATCCAGAGGCTGCACAAACAGCGACTGACCGAAGCCGCTCCACTCCTGTCCCAGGCTTGCCGCGACCAGACTGCCGTAATCGCGTGTATCAGTCAGATCAATGGCTTTACCCTGAAACACGGTCTGGGCCAGCATCTGGGACATTGCCTGCGGATCGGGCGCACTGGTAACCTGCTGGAGCTTAAGGCGCACCTGTGTGACGCGAGTAAGCCAGGACTGGAAACTTAAATTGCCGTTACTGCCAGTTCCCTCCTTGCCCTCCATTAGCCCTATAAGAGGACCAAAGACACCCTCAAGTGGGCCTTTTGGCCCCTGAGCCTGCTCTATAAATTGATTTGCATTCTTCCGTTTGCCGATCAGTTTCTTGGCCGAGTCCACTATCGAATCAGCCAGCGCTTCGCCTTGTTGCCCGGTTTTACCCTGCCAGGCGAGCGTGTTCATCAGTGCCACCAGCGGTGACTGTCGGACATCCCCAATCAGGTTTAACTGGGCAATGGCTTCGGAAAGTGACCCCGCTTCCTGCCACTGAATGCTATTGACCATATTGAGCCAGGCATTTCCGAAATCCGTGAAATAGCGTTCAGTCAGACGGGCCTTTAGCGCTTCCGGGGCAATGTCACTCCCCGGCTGATGGGTTTTATCCGTCAGTACCCAGTCAATTTCATCGCGGCGGATTTTGACAACCTCGTCAATCGCATCCTGAACCTGCTCTTCCCAGGCCTGACGGGTGAACATCCCCGGTACCACTTCTTCAGTACTAAATACGGTAGAGGCATCGGTGTCGCCGGTCATATCTGCCAGCGTTAAATCTGGCCAGTTGCTGGCAACGCGCTTAAGCATGTCCTGATACAGGCCTGATTCAGCGTTACGCTGTCCTATCTGTTTGAGCAGGATCTGACGGACCGTGCTGATTAATTCAGTGTCAGGCTTAATTTTCCATTCCGGATGAGCCGGGAGGTTTTGCGCATAAAAGCCCAGTAGTTTCGGTGCGATGTCCTGCCATGTACCATCTGGCACATTCTGGCGTTTCGGAAAGGCTTTCAGCACGTTTTTTGCGAGCCAGTCTGCTTCTGCTTTGTCAGGACGGGCCAGCATCAGATAACTTTTGAGCACGTCGTAGGTATGCTGTGTGCCCTGCGTTCGGGCATCACTGGCAGGAGGAAGTTGCACAAACGTATTCAGCTGCTGCCTGAGACTATCTGCTGTGGTATCTCTCATCAGCTGTGCGTTATTTTTCGCATACAGCGGCCAGAGTGCGGCCAGCGTGTCGCTGTCCTGATTAAGACCAAAACGGGTGAACCACGGAGCGCCGGTCGCCTCACGGTGTTGCAGACGGGCAATGGATTGCTGTAGTACGAGCTGGTTATGCAGGCGTTCAGCCAAAGGTTTTGCAGTATCCGCTGCCTGCCTTGCCGTCTCCTGCGCCTCAAAAATCTGAGCCCGGTTAACGACGAGCGACAGCAGAGTACCGGCTCCCCATAAAAGGATCAGGGAAAGCAGGAGTAATCGCAGAACCTTCAGCCAGTCGAAACCCAGCTTCCTGCCGCTGAGGGCATCACAGTCATCAATGACGGCTTTCCATGTCGGTGTGTCGAGGTGCGTGTTCGGCACCGTTCCGGCAACGGCCAGTTCAGGGCTGAACATGACACCGCGTAAACGCCAGGCCGCCGACCCCTGCATCAGCCCGCTGAGCAAAACGGTCAGGCTGGCCTTCAGTTCGTGGCGCAGGAGTGAGGACAACCGAATCAGGCCGTCATGTGCCGGATTATTCAGTATCTGTGCCATACCGACTTTTTGCAGGCGTTGCGCCAGCGTAGAAAACGTTTCACCTGCCTCTTTTACAGTGCCATCCGGCCCGAATATCACCCCTGTCGCAGCCGTTTCCGCGTCCTGCTGAGCACCTTTGGCTTTGTCAGTCAGCCACAGCCAGACAGGCGCCTGCCAGCCCAGCAGATGGTCTGCTTTCTGGCGGCAACGCAAGAAGGCGTCCCGCTCGCTGTCCGTCGGGAGGGCTGAAGTACTCATCACCTGAATAATGCCATCAACCGGCTGGCCAGATCGCAGACGCTTCAGTTTTGAAAGGAAGATATCATCCGGAAGTGACTGCGCATCACCGCCATAAATCAGTACGTTACCGTCACCTTCCTGCCACAGGTCATGAGACAGGCCCGGGGCCGCTTTCTGGACGTCGTCCGGGTTGCCCATCACCAGCAGGAGTCGCACTTTGCGCTGCCAGCGACGGCCATAGCGAAAGCGCAGGTGCTCGGACACGACGTCTTCGCTGAAAACGGGTTCATCGTCGTCTTCTTCACTGGGAATTGGGTTCGTCAACGGAGCGGCAGTCTCAGCCTTTTTCTGCCCCCACTGGAAATACAACCCGGATTTGCCCGCGTGGTCGAAAGCCTTCTCTATCAGCCAGCCGAGTAATAATATCGCGGCAACCAGGATGGCACAGAACGTGAGGATCCGTTGCCCATCATACGGCCCAAACCCCGTGGCCGAGGCGACATTTTCCGGAAAGGCATAAAAGAGAAATGCCACGATGACCGTCAGAAAAAAGGCGACAGTCACAACGGAGCCGATGAGTGTTTTTACTTTTACCTTAGACATTTTTGGGCGTTCCCTTGCGAACTTCTTCTTTGGTGATGACCGCTACCCAGATGTCGTCTTTGTCAGCGGCGGGTTGTGCGGCGATAACCTGCGACCCTCGTTGTTCAACATCAGTATTGGCAAGCGTGATGGCCAGCCATGGAGAAGCATGGCCGGTATAGCCCAGCACGGGATCGATACTGGAATTGTCTTCTGAAAGGCTAAATTCCACTCCGCTCTCTTCGCAGGCATTATTCCAGCCGCTGCCCGACGTCAATGTGGGACCAGAGATCCAGCTTCCTTTGAGTTCATTGGGCCTAGTCTTCGCCCAGAGCAGCGCCCGGTTGAGCGTCTTTGTGATCGTTGTTTCTGTTCCCTTTTCGGGACGATGAAGGCGAAGCGCATCCGGCCAGGCATGGGCTTTGCGGTTGCTCAATACCACCATTGATACAGCATCAGCATCTTCTTCCCGGGGAGACGTCGGTAACGACAGCGTGATGGCAACCAGAATGCCCGGGGTGTCCCATCGCTTGTCCAGCCAGGTATCGAACGCCCCTAGCCCTTTTCCGGCCATCAGGCGAAAAATCCTGCCCGTCTTGAGTGAGAGATCGGCCTTAAGCTGTTCTTCAATCAAGGGGGACAGGTCGTTATCACAATCCAGCACCAGCCAGCATGGCAGCTCGGGCGGAAGCGGCTGAACGATCCCCTCTACACGCGTGGTCAGTTTATTAACCGCTGCTGCCAGGGCCTTTGTTAAATCAGCCTGGTATTCTGTTAACGCCGCGTATCTGACCGGTTTGTCACATCCTCTTGGGCGGGAGAAGTCGATAGCGGGGGCTGCGACTTTCATTGCCTTCAGCAGGTCATCGGCTTTGTTTCCGGCCGGAGCCTGGATGTGCGTACCTAGGATCCAGGCGCAGCGCTGACCGCGCAGAATTTCACTGTCGATGAGTGCTTCCCGCTCGGCATTGCGTGATTCCGCACCGACCTGTTCTGCTTTATAGGCAAATCGGCGTAAGCCGAAAATAAGCCCCCAGGTGCAAAATGGAAGACCCAGAGCGGTGAACCAGAAGACAAATCCGGTTCGCTCTGACGTCCAGCACCATAGCGTGAGCGCTATACCCGCCAGCATGACAAACGCGAGGAAAAGCAACCAACGGCCGGTGCCGGGCCGCGCTACCTTAGGAGCCTTTTCAGGGATGGCATCCAGCCAGACGGGCATAATCAGGCAACCTTTGCAGCGGCAAATGAACTGATCAACGTACAACTACAGGCACATTTATGACCATGAAAGGCAACCGGGATACCATGATCAAGGTAATCAGGGTTTCCTTCTATGATAGTTGTAGGGCCATGTCCCGGAACCGGGCAGGACACTTTGTCGCCTTTACGGGCAACGCCAATACCACCGAATTTCATCGTATCGGAAGCGGTCAGGACCGAGCCGCCGTGAGTGGTTTTATCGCCTTTGCGGATAACCTGGAGCATTACGTTTAACCTTTCATGAATATTCAAATGATAGCGTCAGTATAAAAACATAAGGATATTTCATTGATTTTTTAATTTATTACAAAAGTCTTTTAACTCATTGAGCACTGCAATGTTTATGTTATAAATTCACGCTCCATCAACTGATGGAGGTAATTAATAATGAAATTTTGACAATACTGGAAAACATATCAAGTCGACCAGCGGTTATAAGAAGCGTGGTTACTTTAGCTTCGAGATCTTGTTATCTTTAAATATCCACGCCTCAGTTTTTTTAGAATTATTACCATCTTGAATATTAATCTTGATTTTATCACCGTCATTATTAACCACAACAACCCCCATGCAGTAATCTATTGGCTTATGCACCTGGATTTTATTTTCAGAATCCCTGGAGATAATTCTTATTGCTCCAGCCTAACAAGCATTTCCTATTGGGGAGTCCTGGAATATCCAAACTCCAGTCCAAGAGTCAGCAAGGAGAGAGTAAGATGTCAAATAGGAAGGAGATTCATACTCACAGTCGTGCCTCGAAACAATTTTATCATTAAAAGACATTTCACATTTGGTTCCATTTTTTATTGAGTGAACTGTGGGCAAGTCGAAACTGTTGGCCATGCCATACATAGGCACAAGTGTAACTATCAAAAACAGATTTTTTCTCATGTTAAACTCTACATCCTTCTTTCATTCCTAATTTTAATTTCTCTCTTACTTTAAAATCTGCTTCATATTTTGTTATTGAGTTATCTTTATTCAGATCTAAGCTTTTATTATCACTATAGCTTCTTCATTCATTATACAGAATATAACTATCTGGTTTCCCTACAGCCCTAGGGCAGAATATGAAGGCCATGAGCCCATTTTTCAGGATCATCGCTCTCGAATAGTGAAGCGTATCTCTTGTTCTCAGTTAAAAATCTTGTTCTGTCGGCTATGCTTTTATCAAAAGAGTCATATGCAGAAAATTTATCCTTAATTTTAATATCACTTCCATTGATATGTTCAGTGGTCCATATCTCAACGAATTTCTGACCACTTTTAGCTTTTAGCTTTTAGCTTTTAGCTTTTAGCTTTTAGCTTTTAGCTTTTAGCTTTTAGCTTTTAGCTTTTATTCCAAAGAGATTGAAACTATATGTCTTATTGTTTAAATCAACTGGAACCTTACGCCCATATCCCGATTCATCAATGGCCTGAGCAGTTATTATTGCCGCTGGAATTCCTGATTTTTCTTGTTCTTTTAGAGCGACTTCGTAAACTGCATCAGTAAACTGTTGTTTGGTCAGCTTACTCCAGTCTATATCATGTCGTAGTTTTAGAGCGCCAAGGAACATTATTGGATGCATATGCCATAGTGTGGGGCCTGGCTTCTCCTTGGTGACATCCTGCATCCATGCCATTTTATCGATAAAATCTTCACTGTATTTCTTCCATTCCGGAGCGTCTTTTTTCAAAGCATTCAGGAACGGTTGCCAGATGGCATCACCTTTTTTGAAGTACCAGTCGCTTGGATGCTTTACGAAAGTTTTCAGAATCGCGTCCCGATAGTCAGGATTATGCAGTGCTCTCCAGTATTTCATTGGAGAGTAACGGTCACTTCCGCTGTCAATTTTATCCAGCAGGCGCTGATAATTATGCTTCACGAGAGCATGACTGGTTCGCTTATCATCTATCGCGGCTTGGTAGAGCGAATCGATGAGGTTACGGAAGAATCCAGTAGGCTGGTTTTTCCCATCGAGGTAATCATGGCTGGTGGGCTTTGCGGTTTCAGTTCTGAAACCCAACTTTGCCGAATCAGGCTATGATAAAAGTTGCTATTCACCCTATCCTCATGTCAAATATATTATAATAACTTTCTGGGTTTTATTTAAACTCACACTTATTCATTTCAACATTAAGTCGATCACCGGAAGCGACAACAAAATCCGGTTCTGATTTCCAGATGTAATTATTATGTTTTGTATCAAAGAAACCTTTCCATTTCATATGCATGGTGCCATTTTTGAATGTAACATCAGCAATAGGTTTGCTCTGAGAAATTACAGTCCAGTCAATTGTCTCATTCATTGTCTCAATCACATCCTTATAAAATAAATTTAATTGGCCATTGTAATCTTTTTGTATAAAACCGGAAACATAAAGATTGTTATCATTTATATTTATTTTGACCTCATTTGATGACTCGATTTCCACGGACCCACCGAACCCACCACACTTCACGGCCCAATAACCAACTCCCTCTCCGATATTTGCAAATACTAAAACTGGGAATAAGCATACTAGTGAAATAATTAATTTTTGCATTTTAGAAATCATTTAAAAACCCATTTTTATATGTAAATTTGATTCACCTTCCAATTCTTCTTTGAGGAAGTCATCGTAAACCCTTAAACATTCGCTCAAAGACTTAATTGGTTGACCATGTCGACCGGGTGGTAGACTTGCCCATTCATAACTGCAACTATTCTCAATAGCTTCTTTGACATTACCTTGAGTAATCATATTTAATGCATTATCTCGTACTTTCTCCTTGAGTATTACAACACAAAGTAAATCTTGAGATTCAGGACTAAAATCGGCAATGCCATATTGTCCTCTCCAAAAAGCAGTAGAGCGGTCTTCCCAAGTATATCCCATAACTTGATATGCCCCGACTGCTGAAGATATATAAACCTTCCCAGTCTTCTTATTTGTCCTCGTAATTTTAATCTGGGGATGTGTTGCGAAAGTTTTATGATAATCCTTTATGAATGATTCTCCACCAAATAATCGTTCATAACCCTGCTCACCCGTAGTTCCTTCACACACCCTGATCATTCTCATGAAAGCCCTTACCCTGGCTTCTTCTATAGTTATAGCTTTTGAGAAAAAATAACTTAAGAAAACAATCGGATGTATATGCCACAATGAAGGCCCCAGTTTCTCAGTTGTCACATCCTGCATCCATGCCATTTTATCGAGAAAATCTTCACTGTACTTTTTCCATTCGGGAGCATCTTTCTTTAGCGCATTCAGGAAAGGTTGCCAGATAGCATCGTCTTTTTTGAAGTACCAGTCGCTGGGATGTTTTACGATTGTTTTCTGAATCACGTCCCGATAGTCAGGATTATGCAGTGCTCTCCAGTATTCCATTGGAGAGTAACGGTCACTTCCACTGTCAATTTTGTCCAGCAGGCGCTGATAATTATGCTTCACCAGGGCATGACTGGTTCGCGTATCACCGTTCGCAGCCTCATAGAGCGAGTTGATAAGGCTGCGGAAGAATCCAACAGGCTGTTTTTTTCCATCCAGGTAATCAAAACTGGCAGGTTCTGCGGTTTCAGTTCTGAAGCCCAGCTTTGCCAGATCATACTGCGACAAAAGTTGAGGTTCCGCCTGGCCTTTGGGGACGTAAGCATTTTCTGGTCGCAACTGCCAGTATTCCTGTTTGGTCGACTTATCAACTTCCGTTTGCACCTGGCTCAGTAGAAGGGTCCCCGCCCTGGTTGTTGCCCTTGTGTCTTCTGTGAATGTTCCTGTTGCAACATCTTTTTTGTACAACGCAAGTCCCGGAGCGTACTTCAGCCAGATTGGATTCTTTTCTCCAACCTGCTCAGGGTTGGTCAGGAACGTTTCCAGGTTATCATCCATGCTCGTGCATTCGATATGAACCTGGTATCGCGCTTCATATCCGCCATCCTTAGGTGCCTGAAAATATCCCATATGACCAACAGGGTCACCTGCACTGATAGCAAAGGGAGTCGGGCATACTACCTGGTCAAATTTCATCGCTTCTTTTGCTGGCGGCATGAGTTTCTGCCACCAGGAAGGCTGTACCACCCCATCAGTGTCAGGAGACAGGTTGTTTTTGTCCACAAGCATCCAGTATTGCTGCCCTGGTTTCAGGGATGTTTTCTTGCCCTTTTTCAACGCCTGTTCTGAGAGGCTAACAAAGGTAACAAGGCCATACTCGCGCTGATTAAATGCAACGGTATGGAGGCCGCTGTCTGTTTTATCCCACTCGACAATAGATCCTTTTGGGATCGTGCCCTTGCGATAGCTTTCACTGGTACTTTTATTGTTGGTACTGGCGGTCATCACCCATTCTGGATCGTAGGCAGTAAGCGTATCCTGGACTGTCCACTTTGTTTCCGCCGGATTGACACTATAGGCTGAATAGGGAGCCAGGTGCATATACAGGGTATAGAAATGCAGCCCGCTGGATTCCTTCTCCCCCGGTTGAATAAAGTGTTTAACCAGAACAAACGAACCGGAAAAGCTAAGCGGACCAGATTCCCATACAATCGTCAGATAATCCTTGCAGACAAGGTAAGCAATCACTTCCCCGTCAGCCATGCATCGCACGGCCTGCTCACCTTTAAAGGGGACGGGGAAATCCAGTGCTTCAAGAGGAGAATTTCCACTAAGAGCACACTACGGGGTCGTGGCTGCCGTGATATGGATCCCGCCATGCCACATGCCACTGCGGCCAATCATATACTGCCCGGTGGATTCACCATCGACATGAGAGAGGATCTCTTCCTGATTTTTGAACTCACTTCCCCGGTTATTGGAGGGGATCGGCCAGACAATTTTGGGTAAAACAGACACGATTCACACTCCCTGTCAGTCGTTAAATGACTTGCTGCTGATTTTGCTTTCCTGAATGATATCCGTCAGGCTGAAATTGGGTGTTTCGTTGGGGAGATTTGCACCGGAGCCTGGTACCAGATAGTCAGACGTCTTCATAATGAACTCACCAGATGAGCCGTGCTCAATGCCGTTCTTACTCAGCCTCAGGTAAGACCCGCCACCGTTAAGCGTCAGGGTTTCCGGGGTGCTGATAATAATTTCGTCTTCACTGCTGGTCACCGTCAGCTGCTTTTCAGAAAACAGGGCCATTGTGTTGTGCTGAGCCTGAATTTCGATGTCTCCCTGGTTAGCGACCAGCTTTGCGCCCTCTTTATGCACAAACATCCCCAGCGCTTTTTCAACGGTAACGGACAGATTTCCCATTGCCCCGATATCAAGATGCTGGCCTGCATTAATTATGGTATTGCGGGTGCTGCTGAGCTGAAGGTGTTCACCTGAGGTGAAAGCTATCCCCTGCGGGGCGCTGCCCAGCAGTATGGCAGACTGGAGATCCTTGATTTTATCGTTTACGAGGCTTATCTGGGTGCTGATATCGGACACCAAGGCACCGGCCGCTTCTGCGGCACTGTTCAGCACCTGCATCTGGCTGTTGGCCTGGTTAATCTGGTTGATGGCCGGAGCCATTTCAAGCACCGGCCCCTGAGCTTTGGCCTGGGCATCCGCCGTCAGGAACAGGCCTTTTGCAGCACGTACTGCACCATGCTCGTCCGTACGCAGTTCAAAACCGGCGCCGCGTTTTTCACGCTGGCCATTGACCAGGTGCCCCATGTTCAGCTGCGTTTTGCCATATTCCGTTGCAAGCACCACAGGCACATTTATGACCATGAAACGCAACCGGGATACCATGATCAAGGTAATCAGGATTGCCTTCTACAATGGTTGTAGGGCCATGTCCGGGAACCGGGCAGGAAACTTTGTCGCCTTCACGGGCAACGCCAATACCGCCGAATTTCATCGTTTCTGAGGAGGTCAGTACTGAACCACCGTGAGTGGTTTTGTCGCCTTTACGGATTATTTGAAGCATAACTTACCTTTTAATTTATGCGCACTAAAATTTACATGGCATTCTCGTCTAAAATAATGCTTTTAATTATATTGTTTTCTAACATGAAACTCAGCGTTTTATTCTTGAAGTTATAGCTTATGCTGCCCTTATTTATTGAGGCGGGTTCTCCATATGCATTTATAATTTCATTCTTAGTCATACCTATATAGATGCCCCTGCTGGTGATGTATTTTTTATTTGCTATAGTGATGGTGGTAATTCGGTACAAATCAAAATCATTGTTATGTTGTTTGTAATTTATATTTGAAGAGCGAATGGTGAATCCTTTCCAGTAGTGATCGAAATATTTGTATGTTTCATCACCTTTCGATATATAGTTACTCCAGGCTCCTGTTTCGAGTTGCTCATTTTTACCACACTTACCCCAGATTTTGTAAAAGTCTTCGAATGAAGAGCTTAAATCAATGCTTCCATTTGGGGAGTAGATGCTAAAGTCACTATCATTAATCTCTGGTTTATTTACTTTCTTTGTTTCTGAAAGTGCATCGTCTTTAAGCCACCCCATGACGATACTGCCATCCTTTCTGGTATATCTTCCGAACTCAAACCCCACGGATTTCAAAAAACCAACAAAATAATCATTATTGATCAGGAAAAGCTTACTGTTTTTAGAGTTATCATCAGGTGTTGAGTGAAAGAATATTTTGTTAAGAACTTTATATGAGTTAATGTTTTGTTCGTAATCAGATTTTTTCCATGACTCATCACAACTGGCATAAGAATTAAGCGAGCATGTTGCAATTAATACGAATAGTATTCTTTTCATTCATAACTCACTATTCTAGATATTTATCCTGGTCTTATTAGATGGTTGTCTAACAGTACACGTAAAGAAATTATGAGTCACCTACAACTTAAATTCATCAAATTCCAGCGGTAACACATTGGTTTGTTTTGAAAAGGCCTATGGTTTTCTTGGGTAGTTTTCAAATAAAATTGACTGTACTTTGTCCGATGAATCAAGACAGAAACTGAGTTTCATATCGAAATATTGATAGTATCTGCACTCATCTTCCGAGTCCAATTTGCTTTTAGTCCCATACTTTGAAGTGACTACATTCCAGTCATCCCCCACTTTTACGCCTCTTGCTGTTTCATATTTGGCATCTAAAAATGAAATTCCTGAAACATATGTATCGTTAAATCCTATTCTTTTCTCAATAATCTCATTTGATTGAGATATTGTTACCATTTCGTTCTTGATGGTTAATGTCCAGGATTCGAAGCCATTATTAAAACCGTGGTTATCAGGCTCAGGGAGCTTCGTTCCTGATTCTTTGACCCATTTATTTAACTCTGGCGTTGCTTTTCCAAGAAGATTGACACTTTGTCCATTAATCTTCCATGAAAAATCTGAGTACGTAAGTCCTTTTTGCTGATCATCATCGGAAACAATATCTTCATTCTTTACCCACCCATCAACAACGGCACCATTTTTATTTACGTAGTTTACAAAAGAAAAACCATTCACTTCTCGATATTTGAGTAATTTGTCATTATTTATCAAGAAAAGACTTGTTTTACATTCGTTTTTTGGTATAGAAAAGAAATAAATTCGTCCATTTGATTGCACCTTTTCAGGCGTTGGTTCTTGGTTTGTATTGTAGGGATAGTCAGCACTGCTTGATGTACAATTTATTGCAGCGATAGAATTAAATGCGAATAATAACGGCAAGAAAATTGATATTTTCACCTTAAATAGATTCATTAGTTTTCCCCTTTGTAAACTGGAACGTCAAAAATTAACTCTTTATCATATTCATGAAAGTCGCCACAAATTTCATACATTCCAGATGAAATATGTTCAGGCCAGTTTACCGCTGTGGCATACTGATGTGAAGCTGGATGAGCTGGATTCCAACGCATTTTATAAATTGTATTTTGTTTCTTGTTTACAAAATTTCGCGAGATCCATTCAGCTCCTCCTCTAATGGCCAATTCTGGAGTGAACCATCCGCGAGAGTAAGCTGTTGCTTTCCCACCGCCAACAGCATTTCCGTCTACAGCTGCTATTCCGTACATATTGTAAACAGTTCGTGAAGGTTGGTGATTATAGGAAAATGAAGTACCTCTACCGAGAACACTCTGACCATTTCCTGTTTCTAACGCTGCGTGAGCTGCAAGATAGCATTCGTTTATACCATAATCGTTAGCTGCCTGAATAAATGCAGCAGCCGTGCCTTCAAGAGAACCTTTCCCTTTCAAAAACGCGTCCAATTTTTCAATGGAAATTCCCATAGGTTTGTCTATTTCTAAAAATTGAAGCATGTCATTGTTGCTTGTGAGATTTGAGGGGGTTAGATACTTAATGACTTCATTTCGAGTCGCATTTCTTGATATTCCCCATTTTGGAGCGGCACTCCCAGGGATAGCCATCTGTTTGTTAATAACTTCTTCAAGCGTATTGGTGTATTGCGTATAATTAATTATGTATCTTTGTTTTGGCTTGATCGCGTCTAAAAACATAATTGGATGCATGTGCCATAGAGAAGGTCCGAGCTTTAAAGTTTTGGCATCCTGCATCCATGCCATCTTGTCGAGAAAATCTTCGCTGTATTTCTTCCACTCCGGGGCCTCTTTTTTCAGCGCATTCAGGAACGTCTGCCAGATGGCATCACCTTTTTTGAAATACCAGTCGCTGGGATGTTTTACTATCGTTCTCATAATGACGTCACGATAGTCAGGATTATGAAGGGCCCTCCAGTACTCCATAGGCGAATAATTGTCGCTTCCGCTATCAATTTTATCCAGCAAACGTTGGTAATTATGCTTTACCAGGGCATGACTGGTTCGTGTATCCGCTGTAGCTGCCTGATAGAGTGAATCGATGAGGTTACGAAAAAATCCAGTCGGCTGATTCTTTCCATCCAGATAATCAAAGCTTGTGGGCTCTGCGGTTTCTGTCCTGAAGCCCAGTTTGGCAAGATCATACTGTGACAAAAGCTCTGGCTCAGCCTGCCCTTTAAGGGCATAAGCGTTTTCTGGCCGCAGCTGCCAGTATTCCTGTTTGGACGTCTTATCGGTTTCCGTTTGCACCTGTTTTAGTGAGAGAAGCCCGCTCCGGGTAGTTGCTTTGGTATCTTTTGTAAATTTTCCGGTAGCGACATCTTTTTTATACAGAGCAAGGCCCGGTTCGTACTTCAGCCACAGCGGATTCTTCTCTCCCACCTGTTCGGGGTTGGTCAGGAATTTTTCCAGATTGTCGTCCATGCTCGTGCATTCGATATGCACCTGATAACGCGCCTCATACCCACCATCTTTGGGTGCCTGATAATACCCCATGTGACCAACAGGGTCACCGGCGCTAATGGCGTAGGGCGTCGGGCATACAACCTCATCGAACTTCATTGCCTCTTTCGCTGGTGGCATTAGTTTTTGCCACCAGGAAGGCTGGGAGACACCGCTTGTACCCGGAGATATATTGTTCTTATCAACCAAAATCCAGTATTGCTGACCGGGCTTAAAGGATGTTTTCTTGCCCTTTTTCACCGCTTCTTCTGACAGACTGACAAAGGTCACCAGGCCGTACTCGCGGTTATTGAACGCGACGGTATGGAGACTACCGTCAGACTTATTCCATTCTACAATGGCACCTTTCGGCATTGTGCCTTTTGAATAGCTGTCGCTGACATCTTTGTTCTTTGTACTGGCAGACATTACCCACTCTGGATCGTAGACTGAAAGTGAGTCCTGTAGAGTCCACTGTGTTTCTGCTGGATTGACGGTGTAAGCAGAATACGGGGCCAGGTGCATGTAGAGCGTGTAGAAATGTAACCCGCTGGTTTCTTTCTCACCTGGCTGGGTATAATGTTTCACCAGAACGAATGAACCTGAAAAACTCAGCGGGCCTGATTCCCAGCCCAGTGTCAGGTAATCCTTACACACACGGTAAGCAACGACTTCCCCGTCAGCCATACAGCGCACTGCCTGTTCGCCTTTGTAGGCGAACGGGAAATCCACTGCCTCAAGGGGAGCCTCACCGCTAAGCGCACACCATGGGGTTGTGGCATGTGTAATATGAATTCCGCCATGCCACATACCACTCCGGCCGATGGTATATTGCCCGGAAGATTCACCAGCTAAATGGGCGAGTATGTCTTCCTGATTGCTAAATTCACTTCCCCGGTTGTTAGAGGGGATCGGCCAGACTATTTTGATTTTTCCCTTTTGAGAAGCAGATGCATCCTGAGCTTCGCTGCTGTTGTCAGAGTATCGGTAAAGTTTGTAAGCAGGCTTCACGTTCCGGTATTGTTGACCAGGATAGAATCCTCTGAGCTGAATAAAATCTGAAACCCAGTTAACCCCATTAAATAAGGCGATGTGTCCGTGAGGATGACCGTCAATAGGTTGAATAACAACAACGTCACCTGTTTGTTGACCTGGTATTACTGCCGTGTCTGTTGGACCAGAACCAGTATAAACATAAACAGGTTTAAAACCTACTTTCTCAAGAGAGGGCCCGTAATCACAAGCTGATGCCGAATTGCCGATCCTCGGAGGTGGAATCTGAATTTTAACGCCTCCGGCTTCCACCGCCCTTCTGACATATGCAGCGCATTTTCCAAGGCTTCTGGGTTCAACATGACTATTTATATAGCTAACTGAAGTGCTGTTATTCCACATGATTCAGCCTTATTATTCTGTTACGCTGATGATTTTCCAGCTGTCATCGATTTTTTTGAGAGATACTTTGAGATGGTTATTAGGCTCAGACCCATTACCTAAAACTAAGTCCACTTCTGAATCGTTATTACTTGACTTAATAATGCTGGTGTTGATGTTCGACTGCCATGACGGGTATGTATCTTGTGATTTTGTGAAATAGTTGACATCAGACTCAACCCAAGTCCCATACCAGTCACAGATATAATTTCCTTTGTCTTGTTTACATTCATGCTTCTGTGAACATATTTTGGCTAGTTCTGATTCGGGAATCGAGTCATCAGAGTCGTAATTGCACATGGTGGAGTCATTGATGCTTTTTGCCAGTTCATCAGAAACATATGTCTTTACTAATGCATCATTATCATCTGAATTATCTTGAAGATATGCAGAGTAGAAATCATGCACAATATTTTCGGGGCTTTTTGATTCACCAGCCTGTGAAAAATTTGAAAATGAAAGTGCGATAAAAAAAAGAAATGCCATACGGATTTTATGAGTTAATGGTTTCATGTTCGAATCTCGGTCATTAAATTAGTTAGTTATCGTTACAATGGCCAGTTGCATTGGATACAAATAAGACTGAGTCTATGAGCCATTTACCGTTAGCCCGGACAAGGTTGATTATATATTTTGACTCACTTGCGCTGTGACCCAGTATCAGTTCTATAACGGCTTTGTCTTTATCCAACGATGAAACATTCGTGGAAATTTCATTCACCCACTCAGGGCAAATATCCTGAACATTCGTGAAGTAGTCAGCTCCTGAGTCATCCTCACTTTTGAGTTTCTGAAGATGTTTTGTTGTAAAGCTGTCTATAGCGCTCTGGCTTTTTTCTTGACCATGCCCAACGTCCGGGTCATTCCAGGCTGTCAGGTAGTCAGCATAAAAATGCTGAACAACAGATTCTGGAGAACTTTCAACTTTCGTCGCACCGGACTCATTTCCGAAGCTAAAGCATGAAAAAATGGATAAAAGTAAGGCACTGAATATCGACGTTAATTTTAAACTGGTTTTCATGGTATTCATCTTTCCTTGTTATGAACGGCTTCACTTCAGAGTGCTTAAGAAATCGACCACTAAGTGGTTTTCTGCTCAATCATTAAATGATTTGCTGCTGATTTTGCTTTCCTGAGTAATATCCGTCAGGCTGAAGTTCGGTGTTTCATTGGGAAGGTTTGCGCCGGTACCCGGCACCAGATAGTTTGAAGTCTTCATTATGAAATCACCGGAAGAACCGTGTTCAATCCCGTTTTTACTCAGGCGCAGATATGACCCACCACCGTTAAGTGTCAGCGTTTCCGGGGTGCTGATAATAATTTCGTCTTCGCTACTGGTCACCGTCAGCTGCTTTTCTGAAAACAATGCCATGGTGTTGTGCTGAGCCTGGATCTCGATGTCTCCCTGGTTGGCGACAACCTTGGCCCCGCCTTTATGTACAAACATCCCAAGGGCTTTTTCCACGGTCACGGACAGGTTTTGCATTGCCCCGATATCGAGGTGCTGGCCTGCATTGATCATCGTATTACGGGTGCTGCTGAGCTGAAGGTGTTCACCTGAAGTGAATGCCACGCCCTGTGGAGCACTGCCCAGCAGGACCGACGACTGAAGGTCTTTGATTTTGTCGGTGACGAGGCTAATCTGGGTGTTGATGTCGGACACCAGGGCACCAGCCGCTTCAGCGGCACTGTTCAGCGCCTGCATCTGGCTGTTGGCCTGGTTAATCTGGTCAACGGCGGGTGCCATTTCCAGTACAGGTCCCTGTGCTTTGGCCTGCGCATCAGCCGTCAGGAAGAGGCCTTTGGCTGCACGAACTGCACCATGCTCATCCGTACGCAGCTCAAATCCGGCACCGCGCTTTTCACGCTGGCCATTGACCAGGTGTCCCATGTTCAGCTGCGTTTTGCCATACTCTGTTGCGAGTTTGATATGCTCTTCCTGCCGCTTATCCTCCATCCGCAACTTATTGTTTGCCGGAGTGCGCCAGACGTTCCGCGTATTATTGTCACTGGTGACGTGGTCCGGATGTTCTGAGTCATGCAGGGCATAGGCGATGTAAGGCCTGTCCGGATCCCCACTGTCAAACACCACGGCCACTTCAGTTCCGTCAATAAGCGGGGAGTGGAACCCGTAGGTATCACCGGCATAGGGTTTTGCCAGCCGAAGCCACAAATAGGCATAGCCTTGTTCCGGACTGTTGCGGTCGAAGTCCAGTTTCACACGGTAGCGCCCTTCCGGGTCGAGCCAGGAATAGGTATCGCCTTTCTGAGTACTTTCCACCCGGGCTGGAAGAGAACCGGATATGACCGGGCGATTGAGTAAAGCAGGACGGTAGCAGACGGTTTCGCTGTAAGGGATCCCTTCAAACGTCAGAGTAAAGCTACTTTTGCGTGAACCACTGGTGCGTACCGTGGTGATTACGATACCTTCTTTCACCGCATCAGGTAACGTTCCGTCAGTTTCAAGCACCTGGCCCGGGGCAAGATGAGGGCTGGAGGAATGCCCACTGACGTGGTATTGCGCGTTCAGGAGGCGTTCGTGGCGCAGACGGGCGAAGTAGGCTCCCGTCTCGGTGCTTTCAGTGTCACCCTCTGTCAGGAAGGGTTCCGCATAGTGGTACGTTTCCCCGGTTGTGATCCCCTCTTTGCTGAAAATACTTTCGGCGCTGTCCTGAGGCGTCAGTGCATCACGGTAGTTGTAATCACGGGTGGCGACATTCCCGCTCACGACATTGTAGGCAGTCTGAATATCCCAGATGCTCTCCTGCCCGCTGTCACTCATCCCAGCCTGGTTGCGTAATGGCAGAGTGACACCAAATTCATACTGCTGCTGGCTGTCCTGAAAAATCACCACGTCCTGTTCAAGACGGCTGTCCATTTCATAGCGCCAGTAAATGCCCACTTCTGCCAGCAGGCGCTGGATAAACGCCAGGTCAGTTTCCCGCCACTGGGTGATGAGCTCACGGGATGGATATTCCCGGGAGAGCCGAAACTCAAAATCGGGTCCTTCGAGACCGTGTTTACGCAATACCTGTTCAACCACTTCAGTGACCGACTGGTTGAGGTAGACCTCGCTCCCTTTCGTATAGTCCAGAAGGGCTATACGGGGAACGATCGTCAGCGCGTAATGGGTATCATCATTCGAGGTAGACACCCGGCGAAACGACTCCACCACGCCAAATACGGTCCGGACCGGCAGAGCCGGAGTGCCGTCAAACATCGGGGTCTGGAAGGTAAATGACGCCGGTTTCAGCAATAACGTGTCGCAGGCAATATCCGCAGAAGCGCAGGTCACAGCTACATCATAGCGCCAGGGCTGGCTGAGGGATTCAACTGCGCTGTATCGCAGAACATCAAGGAACTCGCCACATTCATGCACATCTACCCGGTAACGTGACTGTCCTAACAGCTGCTGCACCGCATTGGTTGCCTTATTCATCAGGGAACCGCTCATGACGCCGCTCCTTCAGCCTGTTCATCAAATGCCAGCACAATGCCCTGTTCATCATCCCAGGTCAGTTGCAATGAGGACGGTTTTTGTTTAGCCGCCATATGGCTCAGTAACTGCTGGCTCAGAACGGGCAGGATCTGTTGGTTAAGCAAGCTGTCCACGTTGCGGGCCCCGGTATCCGGCAGCAGACAGGCGGTCGTAAGCGTGTCGATGAGGCTTTCGCCGATGTGAGTGGAAATGCCGTAGTGACGTTGCAGCCGCGTGCTCACCTGGGCCAGCTTCATATCGACGATGGTACGCATGGCATCCGTTGCCAGCGGGCGGTATATCACCGTCTGGAAGCGAGCCAGCAGTGCTGGCTGGAAGTGATCGCGCAGGACCGGGCGTAACAACTCATGCAGATCGCTCTCAGTGGCTTCTGGTTGCTCTTCCAGCAACTGCATCAGCGGGTCACTGCCCAGGTTGGAGGTCATCAGGATCACGGTATTGCGGAAATCAATTTCACGCCCTTCCCCGTCGCGCATAAAGCCCCGGTCAAACACCTGATAAAACAGGTTCAATACGTCGCGGTGAGCCTTTTCGACTTCATCCAGCAGCACCACGCTGTAGGGACGCTTACGCACAGCCTCGGTGAGAATGCCGCCCTGGCCGTAGCCGACGTAGCCCGGAGGAGAGCCCTTCAACTGTGAAACGGTGTGCGGCTCCTGGTATTCCGACAGGTTGATGGTGATAAGTGACTTTTCACCGCCATACATCACGTCAGCCAGCGCCAGTGCGGTTTCGGTTTTCCCCACGCCGCTCGGGCCAACGAGCAGGAATACGCCCTGCGGCCCGTTTTCCGGCGTCAGGCCGGTTTTTGATGCCCTCAGGCGTTGGGCAATCGCATTCAGGGCAGGACTCTGGCCGACTACGCGGGTTGCCAGCTGTTCTTCCAGTGTCAGTAGTTCGGTTTGCTCATCCTTCATCAGTGAGGAGAGCGGGACACCTGTCCAGTCGGCGATAACGGTCGCAACGGTGCGGACATCAACATCCAGACCCAGTAATGGGTTGTTATTCTGTACCTGTGTCAGTTCCTGCTGGAAGGCGGAGATCTCCTTCTGGCGGCTGATGTCTTCCCGGCAGGCTTTCAGCGAATCGGTGAGCTGCTTTTCGGTCTCATATTGTGACTGAAGGGCAGCTTTCTGCTGGTTGAGAGTCAGAGTAAGTTGTTCGATTTGCGGCAGACGGCTGGCATCAACGTCGTTACCCAGGGAAATATCTTCCAGTAACTCCTGCTGCTCCATAGCCAGTGATGTCAGTTCGGCCTGCAACCGGGTAAGCTGTTCCGGGAGCGTGTCCAGACTCATCCGCACCCGGGCCGCTGCGGTATCCAGCAAGTCCACGGCTTTATCCGGCAGCTGGCGTCCTGTCAGGTAACGACGGGACAGCGTCACCGCTGCGCGGACGGCCTCGCCGGTAATGTGGACACCATGGTGTTCGGCATAGCGAGATTTAAGGCCACGCAGCATCAGGCAGGCGGTGTCATCATCGGGCTCATCAACCTTGACCATCTGGAAGCGGCGCTCCAGAGCTGCGTCACGCTCAAAATACTGTTTGTACTCGGACCAGGTGGTTGCGGCGATGGTACGTAGTTCGCCGCGAGCCAGTGCCGGTTTCAGCAGGTTGGCGGCATCAGCCCCGCCCGCCTGATTACCGGCGCCGATGATGGTGTGTGCTTCATCAATGAAGAGCAGCACCGGCACCGGGGATTGCTGGACGGCGTCGATGATATTTTTCAGGCGCTGTTCGAATTCACCCTTTACACCCGCACCCGCCTGAAGCAAGCCCAGATCCAGAGTCCTGACAATGACGGGTTTCAGACTTTCGGGCACATTGCCCTCGGCGATGCGCAGCGCCAGTCCTTCAACAAGGGCCGTTTTACCCACGCCGGGTTCACCGACAAGGATTGGGTTGTTCTTACGGCGTCTGGAGAGAATGTCCACCATTTGACGGATTTCGTTATCACGTCCAAAAACGGGATCAATCTTTCCTTCACGGGCACGGGCGGTCACATCGACCGTAAAGCGATTGAGAACGGCCTCTTCCTGTGAAACGGCGGGAAGAGCACTTTCGCTTTCAGGTGGTTTTTTCCCTTCCCGTGCCAATGGCGCTGCTCTGCCCATCATGGTGACAGTGCCTGCTGATTCGCCGAGGGCCGCGTCACGACGCTCATCTGACTGGGTTTCCAGCAATGGGCGCAGTCTCTCCAGCTGGCTGGTGGTCAGCGTCATTAAAGGCCAGAGGCCCTCGCAGCGCGTCAGCCCTGACGTATTAATCATGGCCGTGAGCAAATGTATGCTGCGGATCTGCTCATCTCCGGCGAGCGTGGCGGCAAGCCAGGCCTGTTTCAGCAGGGTCTGGAGAGAGGCGGAGAGCTCCGGTCGGCTGCGTACTGAACGTGGCTGTACATCCAGCCAGCCCAGCAGTGACTGCCAGACGGCGTCCATATCCCATTCATAGCGACGGGCAAGAACGGTCAGATCACCTTCACCCTGCTCCAGCAACTTTAGCAGCCAGTGCTCCGGCGTGATTTCTGCATGCGCACGGGTCTGGCATAAAGAGGCTGCACCTTCCAGCGCTCTGGCGCAGTAAGGATTAAGTCGTCGTAGCAGGACTGCTGAATGATGTTCCATGTCGTTCCCTCTTGTTCAGGCACGCTACCGCCCATGGCCGTTAACCGATGCCCATAAGGTTCATGCCGATAAATTGTGAGACTGCTATGCAAAGCGTCCGTCTGGCAGGCGCTGTGCGGAGCAAAACAAAAATGGCGAACAGAGGAGATCTGTCCGCCAGGGTCTTACGCGGTGGTGCGTTCGTTCCAGGAATCGGAATGAATGATGTTGCCGTCTTTGTAAGTCCAGGTAATTTTTTCGTAGCGAAGTTCGATCGCTTCGAGGTGATTGTGTTTCTCGAAGGACGGATCTTTGATGTCATGCATTTTCGGCGCGACTTTTACCAGCTTGACGTTTTCCAGTTTGGTGTTGAAGTACTCAACTTCCTGGCCCGCGTCGTTGATTTTGTACCACTTGAATTCAGCCGATTTCAGGGTCTGGCCGGTGGTGACCGCCTTGTACAGATACGGGCTGGAAGAGTCGATTTCTTTGGTAAACAGGAACGGGGTGTGAATACGGGTTCCCGTCAGTTTGCCGGTGTTGTTGTCGGTCGGGATGTACAGGTTATGTTCCTGAGCAACGACTTCGATGCTGCCTTCACGATCTTTCACGTCAACAGAACCTTTAATGTCCGCGCCGCCGTCATCTTTCAGCCACAGATAAACTGGAATTGCCATGTTTTACTTCTCCATTTCTTGGGTTAAAACGCCACGTACATCCTGTGACGCTGGTTTAGTGCCTGGCAGACGACAGGCATCTGCCTGCGGCACCAGACTGATTTCGACACGCCGGTTATGCGCACGGCCATCAGGCGTATCGTTTGAAGCAATCGGACGGCTGTCACCGTAACCCTGTACCGCAAAACAACTTTCCGGTACATCTCCGGTGTCCCGCATCCAGTTGCGAACGGATTCGGCCCTTTGCAGGGACAGATTCTGGTTAAGGGACACACTGCCGGTATTGTCCGTATGTCCGCTGACGACAATCAGCCAGCCGGGTTTGGCTTTAATCCCTACCAGTGCATTGACGAGAATTTTGGTCGAGCCGTCTTTGAGTAGCGCTTTGCCGGAATCGAATAGCGACATGCTGTCGAGTCGCACAATTTTGGGTACAGGCTGAGGTTTTGGAGCCGGTGGCGGAACATACGTATCAATAGCCTGCTGGAGGGCAAGCCACAGACGTTGACCCGGGTAATAGCCCAGGCTGTAACGAACAGGCTCCCCCTGTCGCTGCCAGCGCTCCAGCAGGAGAGCATCCTGTTTCAGCGCCGCCAATGACTCAGCTTTAGGCGCGTAATGATTCATCGGAATGGCAGACCAGCGCTGTAGATCGTTACTGACCTGGCGGATCAAATCGCGGTTATTGGATGCAGAAAAGCCTATAGCCGCCAGAGCACACAGCCACATCAACAGAACAACCCGACGAGTACGTTGTCCCCCCTGTATCGGGGAGGCAAAAGGAGCCAGCAACGGCATAACCGCATCAGGAAAACGACAGCAAGGATCGGTTTCTCCCGCCGAACGGCGAAATTGCAAGCAGGTACGCAGACACAACCAGTGCGACCAGACGGATTGCGGCTCTGGTCTGGCTGCACCGAGGCGTAGTGTCACAGCAAACGGGCGCACGGGAGGAATTAGCCTGTCCGCTTTCTCAAGCTCGTCCAGCAATGTCTCGCGGATAAAAGCAAATGCCTGGCCAAGAACCGGAAGGCAAGCCAGATTATTTTCCGTCTGCTGCCAGTCCTTCAGAGTCAGAGGCGATTCATCACCCGGACACACAATTGGTCTGTCTCCGCGAACAATCACCCAGGGCGTCATAGGCCCTGAAAACTCGCAGCTCACCACCACCGGCAGCGTAAATCCGATCAGTGCTTTTATCTGACGGACCTGCTGACGGAGTGTTTTTAGTGAAGATCGCAGAACAGCCTCATCCTGATGTTTGTCGGGCAGACACGTATACATCACGGAAAGCTGTCCCACCTGGCGGGGTTGCTGCACCAGAATGCTGCGCACAATATCCGTTAACCGGTTGACATCGCCCACCCGATACCACCAGCCCTGAGCGGTTTTTCTGAGTTGTTGCCCCTGAAATATCGCCTCAGTGTCATCCCCACACACCAGCACAACCGGCCCCTGAGTATCGAGTAAAGGCAGTTCAACCGATTTATCAGTACCTTCAATTTCTGGTGCGCGATACCGGCAGCTTTTCCAGACACTCCACCCGGCAACAATAAAGAGAACCAGCGTTGCCAGACTTTTAAATACAATACTGACCGGGGCGAAATACCAGAGCAGCCACAGCAACGCCGCAGCCCCTGCCAGGGTATGCAACACAACCGAGGCGATAACTGATTTACGCATTAACGTGGCAGCTCCGGGATTTGTGCCGACAACAACGCCTGAAGCCACAGATGTCCCCCCCACCAGACCACACTCGTCAGGATGACCGCCAGGACAATCCAGAACCAGACAGAACGCATCAGGCTGTAGCGATGCTTGCCCGTCCGATGAACAACGAGAGATAATCCCGCATCCGGCTGAGGTACACGCTCTGAAAGGGCTTTGATCACTTCATCACGCTGGGTCTGGCTCACCGTCTGAAGGCTGAACAGCCCCTGGAAACCGAGTGCGATAACCCGGTGATAGCAGATTAGTACCGCGTTAACTGGTGCTGGCTGGCGAAGGACTTCAGCAATGCGATCCCACAATGCTTCACCTGCATGCAGGGAGCCAAAGAACCTCGCCTGAAGGGGGGCTCTGCGCCAGGCTATCTGACCCGCATCCAGCCTGGCCTCGTCGCCCTCTTCAGGCTTTTCTTGCTTGCGGCTCATCACGGCCTCATCCAGCAGGGCACATTGGGCATAGGAAATATGGTCAATGCTGGCCTCGTCGAATCCGGCACGTTCAAGTGCCTCACGAACGCTTTCAACCTGTTTGATGCACTTTTCATACAGCGCTGTACCATCCGGTGTGACAGCCCCTTTTTTGAGCATGGTGACGGTCAGCCAGGTTTCTACCATCAGTTGGTCAATGTCGATGTCCTGTCTCATGATCGCAGCACCGCAAAGAGTTCAAGTTCCAGTTTCCCGAGCAACGCAGGGACATAGAACATACAGACGCCCTGCTCCTGCATCTCACGGGCGGGAGCACTTTCCATGTCGAGGGCGAAGTACTGGTTTTCCATACGCACCGGTAACGCCGCAGGAACACGACTGACAGGAATGAGCGGAATTCCTTTGAGTGCGGCGCTGTAGATTTGATTCACGTCATCAGGTGACCCTGCCTGACAAAGCGCCGGGAAGCGCTCGGCAATCTGCCAGGCCGGAATATCCGAACGGACAGAAAGATACAAATCGGCTTCTTCGCGCAAACGAATATCATGAAGACTGGCTTTCCAGGTCTGTTCATCAGGTCGCAACATTTCCAGTGCAATAACCCTTGATGGCAGACTGGCTTCCAGCAGCCCGGTGATCAGCTCAAACAAGGGTGGAAAGGCTTTTGCAGGTTCAGCATGGTCATAACCCGGTATCGCATCAAGGTCATGATCCAGAGAAAATGTCAGCATGCTGCCAGCCAGACGTGCAAGCTCTGCCCAGACCTGTTCAGGATGACGGGCCGGGAAACGTTCATATTCTGTCAGCACCCGTGCATGTGAATTCAGGGCATTGAGCAACCAGAACAGCGAGACATCAGCGACTGCAAAATCAGCCAGCCGCTCGTTGCTCTCTCGACGCATTGACATCAGGCGCTGACGGCGGGAGCGAAGCTGGCGATTGAGTAATACCAGACGTTCACGAAGTGCTGGACTTGCGGAAAAGAGTGCCAGCGGCGGAATAAACGCCGGATCCTGACGCCACCCGCCCTGCCCGTCCCGGATAAGTCGAGCCACCGGACAGGTTCTCCAGGACTCGTTACTTTCATGCGCAAACCGGATAGCAATATTGAAACGTGCCACGGCCATGGACTCTTCTTCGGATCCGAAGGCATCCTGGACTGTCACCCATTCTTCACGATAGCGAAGCGGTCGGTCAGCGATGGCGCCGTCCTGTTCTACGTTGATCACACCTGGCTGCAGGTGAGGCAGTGCGATGACGACCATGACCACATCCAGGCCCGCAAGTTGAACGGAATCGAGTTCGCGAGGTACAGGGGTTAAGTCACTGCTTTGTGTATCAATCAGTGAACCATCTTCAAGCCACAGTCGCAGTTGTGAAATCTGGATAAGTCCCGATGAAAGCAGTTTGTCATCAAGCTCAACGTTTTCCACTCCCCACGGGAAAGGAGACGCCAGCGCCGACACTCCGGCACTGCGAAAAGATTCCCATTCTGCCTGCTGCTGGAACTGCTGAGGGGACAGCAATGCCCCCTCGTTCCACAGTGGACGATAAATTTTCATCCCTGCGACCACCTTAGGCTTTGGCTTTTGGCATCTGAGAAACCAGTGACAAATTGATGTCCATGCCTTCGACCTGGAAGTGAGGTACCGCAAAGAGTTTTACGCGGAAGAAGCCCGGGTTGTCTTCGATATCTTCCACTGTCACTTTCGCGTCACGCAAAGGGTGTGATGCCTGAAGATCATCGCCCGGGTCAGTCATTTCGGTTACCAGCCCGCGTACCCAGGTATTAAGCTCCAGCTCAAGCAAACGGCGGTCTTTGGTGGTACCGATATTTTCACGCTGAATCAATTTCAGATAGTGAGCAATACGGGACAGCAGGAAGATGTATGGCAGACGGGCATTGATACGGCTGTTGGCAGTCGCGTCAGCTGTATCAAACAACGCGGGTTTCTGCGAAGAGTTAGCCGAGAAGAAGCAGGCATAGTCGCGGTTTTTGTAGTACGACAACGGGATAAAGCCCAGATTCGCGAATTCAAATTCACGCGTCTCGGGGATCATTACCTCTGACGGGATTTTCACCTGATTGCCGGTACCCAGATCATACAAGTGGATCGGCAAATCTTGCACTGCACCGCCCGCCTGAGGGCCACGAATTTGAACGCACCAGCCGTTATTGATAAAGCTTTTCACCATGTTGGCGGCAAACGCAAAAGAGGCATTGGTCCAGAGATATTTCTCGTGATCCGGGCCTTTCACCTCTTCCACATAGTTAAAGCTTCGCACCGGGACAGTATCCGGGCCATACGGCAGTCGACCGAGCACACGCGGCATAGTCAGGCCGATATAACGGGAGTCTTCTGAGTCACGGAAGGACTTCCATTTGATGTATTCAGCACGGTCGAAATAGTTGCCGATATCTTTAATCGCGGCTACTTCTTCCATCGAATTTTTATAGAAGAACTTCGGTCCTACAGATCCAATAAACGGCATGTGCGCCGCTGCAGACACTTTAGAGATGTTACGCAGCAGCGCCACATCCTGCGCGGACGCATCGAATTCGTAAGAGGAAATGATAGCCGCGATAGGCTCGCCACCAGGCTGATCGTATTCCATCGTGTACGTGTGATAGTAAAGCCCGCTCTGGATAATTTCCGGTGAGTCTTCAAAATCCTGACGGAGGTCATCTTTGGAGACATCCAGAATCTCAACTTTCACGTTCTGGCGGAAGTCGGTACGGTCAACGGTATGCTTGAGTCCGCGCCACAAGCCTTCGACACGCTGGAACTCAGGATGATGCATCACTTCATCCAACTGGCGGCTGATCTGGCGGTCCAGTTCTGCAATGTGTTGATCAAGCAAGGTTTTATCGAGTTTTTCGACTTTTTGGCCTGACTGGGTGATCACCTGCATGAAAACCTGAATCCCTGCCGTCACTCGCTCATCAGCGGATGCTTCCGCCATCATGCTGGTGTCTTGATAATTGGTGATATCACCCAGGTTTTTAACGGGAGTCAGATTGATTTTTTCAAACAGTGAAGCGTAAACGCTATTTTGTGGAGTTTTGTCCAGTACAGTCGTTTGCCCTTGTACTGATTGTGTTTCGGTATTTACGGACATCAGCATTCTCTCTGTTAATCCATTAAAGATTTCACCCTGATATTATTCAGGAGCAAGGGCACTTAATTCGTCGCGTAATTCCTGCGTCAGAGCCGGATCGATAAGAATTTTCTCAAGTTCTTTTCGGAAAGTAACATTATCGAGAAGGTTAGATTTCAGATCGCGAAGCAAATTTCGCATGGCAAGCATGGCGCGGAGCTGCGGAATTTGGCGGGCAACGTGTTCTGGTTCAAAGTCTTTCATTTCCTGGAAACTAAGAGTGATGTTTTCTTCAGAACCGTCGTTAGAAAGTGTATTTGGAACGGAATATTTTAATTCAGGGTTTAACTCAGAGAGGACGCTGTTAAAATTGTTTTTGTTAACATTTATTTTACTTCTTTCTGAAAGAGGGAGAGTTTCCTTTCCATTACTGAAATCCCCTACCGCCAGTAGTTTGAGCGGCAATTCTACTTTCTTTTGAGCGGAGCCTGTATGCAGGTCCAGCCGGATGTTTACGCGTGCTTTTGGTATCTCGCTTTGAAAGGTCGACTCAGCCATATCATTCCCTTAATACTCAACAGTTGTGACAGATCCAATGGTGTTTCTTTACACAAGCATAATAGAGCAAAACACTTACCGAGATCAAATTTACAGATCAAAATCTTAAATTAGAAATATCTTAAGAATATTCGTCTAAATGTTAACGTGGCACATTACCGTGAACTACTCATTTGCCCCTTAATCAGCCTGATTTTGAGTGTTCTGATAGAGGTTTTAACTGCCAGTCAACAAACAGGCAGTTAAATGTTGTTCAAATGAAATAAAATTGATCTACATCATGGTTATTTAATTATGCTGATGCACAGGCGGTTCGCAGGATAATATGCATTTTTTAATTTGTGTCAGAAATTAAAAAGAGGATGAAAATTCCTAAAAAAATTGTCACCTGAACAATTTCATTTGCAACTAAATGATTTAATATTCATTCACGGAGTGAATTTTTGCTTGGTCATGGTTTGGAATGCAAAAATGTTGATCGTGGCTATTCTTTCCAGGCTTCGTTTAAGAAAATCCATTTCATCGACTCTATGTGAGACCGGTTCACTCACTACGCTCACTATCATTAATATGCCAGAGAGCATCACTGCTCTCTTTCAGTCCGTTTTTTCGCTTAATTTCTCGCGCAGAAATTCAATGAATACCTGAGTTTTTGCAGGTAACAGACGTGTCTCAGTCAGCGCATAAATGGTGACCTCTTCTGCCTGCCAGTCAGGCAAAACCCGTGTGAGTTTATTATCGATAACCTCTTCCTCGACAATTTTATCCGGCAGGATTGCAATGCCAGCGCCCATCTCGGCAAAACGACGCATCATACCAATGCTGTTCATCTGAAAACGCCCGGTCGGCGTGACGCTAATTTCATCTTCTTTACGCTGTAATAACCAGTGGCCGGGCTTATCCTGGCGCATAGCAATACATTCATGATGTGTCAGTTCATCAGGATTGTCGGGCGTGCCGTTGCGACGTAAATACGCCGGGGAGGCATAGAGGCTGCGAGGGAGCGAGCCGAGCTTTCGCGCAATAAGACCGGAATCAGGCAAACTACCCATGCGAATCGCCAGATCATAGGGTTCCGAAACTAAATCGACATTTCTCGGTGTTAAATCAAAATCGAAGCTTATCCCCGGATGGCAGTCCGAAAACGCTTTGATGAGCGGTGCGAGAATAATCACCGCAAAATCGGCAGGCAAAGAGACCCGCAGCATGCCCTGTGGCTGAGCCAGGAGAGAACCGAGCTGCTCATGTGCCAGACGCGCTTCATCAATGATGCGTCGGCTTCGTTCGTAATAGATCTGCCCCGCTTCAGTCAGCTCAATCTTGCGCGTCGTCCGGTGTAACAGCCTGAGGCCGATAAACTTTTCAAGCTCATTTATTTTGCGGGACAGCGTGGAGTTCGGCATGCCGAGAGCCTGAGCTGCGCCACGAAAACTGCGCGCTTTGACGACCTCGACAAAGTAGGACATGTGGTTAAGAAGTTCCATATTAATTGTGCCATTGATGGAATATTCAATTCTGATTTTAGCTATTTATCCCAAAAATTAACAGAACTATACTTTAGTCATTCGCAGGAGATACCTGCATAAACTCTGATAAATACAAGCTATGTCAGTCAGTTAACCACAAAAGAGGATTACCTTTATGAGCTTTGAAAAATTCACCGCTGACAATGCCGCCATGCTGTTGATTGACCATCAGGTCGGTACGATGGGCTGGGCTAAATCGATGGCGTTTGACGAACTTAAACGCAATGCCCTGATGCTGGCTAAATCTGCCGCCATTCTGGATATGCCGGTGGTGCTTACCTCCAGCATGGAAGAATATGCGCAGGGGCCGCTGCTTGAAGAACTGAAATCCATTCTGCCAGAAGAATTTGAAGCACGAATCAAACGCATGGGCATTGTGAATGCCATGGACGATGATCACTTTGCCGCCGCCGTTCACGCAACCGGCAGAAAAAAACTGATTATTGCGGGCGTAACTAACGACGTCTGTACGGTATACCCTGCTCTGTCGCTGGTTGCAGCCGGGTTTGACGTGCAGGTTGTTGCGGACGCCGGTGCTTCACCAACCAAAATGGCCGACGACATCGCCCTGCGCCGTATGGATAAGAATGGCATCACGCTTACCACAACGAACCAGCTGATTGCTGAGCTGGCAGGAAGCTGGGCAACACCACAGGGTGAAAAACTGGTTCAGGTATTAATGGAATCTTTCCAGTAAACACTGCGCTTTTGGCCACTGACCCGGCAACAAAATGTTTCTGTGGTGGAATGAACAGTGGAAATATACGCCAGCGTATATCATCCCCACAGAAATCTCCGTGATACCTTTATATTTTTTGTTGCTCACCCTTTATCCGATAAGCGTTATTACCTTTACGTTTCCCCTCAGCATGCCGGGCTGCTGAATTAATTTCTTTTTATTATCTCAGGGAATTTACCGCCTTTATTTTTCAGCCTACAGGAAAAGAAAAATGAATAAAATATTTACCCCATTCACACTCGGGAAATTAACCCTTAACAACCGCCTGGTCATGGCCCCCATGACTCGCAGCCGTGCTGAATATGATGGCACGCCGGGTGCTCTTGCGGTTGAATATTACGCACAGCGCGCCGGTGTGGGTCTTATCATTGCAGAAGGGACACAGCCCAGCGATGACGGACAGGGATATTTGATGACGCCGGGTATTTACACCGACGCGCACGTGGCCGGCTGGAAAACTATCACTTCAGCCGTTCACCGTCAGGGTGGACATATGTTCATTCAGCTTATGCATGTCGGGCGCATGAATCATCCTGACAACACCCCGCACCATCGTCAGGGCGTTGCGCCGTCCGCCATTGCTCCCGGTGTACAGATGTTTACAGCAACCGGGATGCAGGATATTCCGGTGCCACGAGAGCTGACAACGGCAGAAATCGCCAGCACCGTGGCTGATTTTCGTTACGCAGCCAGACGCGCGATTGAAGCTGGCGCAGACGGCGTGGAAATCCACGGTGCTAATGCCTATTTAATACATCAATTTTTGGCACCGAGCGCTAACCAGCGCACCGATGAATATGGCGGTTCCATTGAGAACCGAGCCCGATTTGCGCTGGAGGTGGCTGCAGCCATCGCCGATGAGATTGGTGCAGATAAAACGGCAATCCGTCTGTCGCCGGGTAGCAAGATCTGGGGTATTGATGAAGGTGAAGAAGGCCCGGCGCTTTATCGTTATCTGGTGGCTGAGCTCAATAAACTCGGACTGAGCTACCTGCATATTATGCATATGGGCAATGAGGAATTGCTTAGCGAGCTGCGGGCATTGTGGTCGCAATCGCTGATACTGAATCGCCCGGGCAAAAGCAGAGAAGCCATCGGCGATGATGTCGAGTCCGGATTTGCTGAACTGGAATCCTATGGTCAAATGATTTTGGCTAATCCAGACTTTACCCGTCGTATTAAAACAGGGGCACCGCTGAACAATGCCGATCCGGCAACGTTCTATGGTGTTGGTGCCGAAGGATATACGGATTATCCTGCAATGCACTAATTTCTCGCACGAAGAGAGAGGATGGGCATTTATGCTCATCTTTTTTTATTGCGCCGCACCGAGTATGAAAATTGCGGTGAGTTTTAGTCATATTACAGGTCACGAAAAGCCCCGCCCCCGTCAGGATATATATTCCACAATTCAGCACTGAATTCATGAATACGCCATGAGATGAATATTCACTGTTGATTAACTCACCGTCGTGTCAGAAACGCGCATATCTGTTACATTGCCAGAACCATCGCCCGATTCCGACACGAGGACCTCATGAATAACAACAACTACCAACAACTCACCCGCACGTTCCAGCGTCTCTCCCGTTTCTCCCATCTCTCCTCCATCGCCAGCTGGGACATGTTCGCCATGATGCCGCCGGGCGGGAGCCAGGCGCGTGGGGAAGCACTGGCGGAAATGAGCGTGTTACAGCATCAAATTCTGACGGATAAAAAAGTGGGCGACTGGCTGGCCGCTGCCGAAAGTGAAGATCTTAATGACGTTGAACGCGCCAACCTGCGCGAAATGACGCGCCATTTCCAGCAGGCCTCCCTGCTGCCGGAATCGCTGGTGGAAGCCAAGTCTCTCGCCGGGAGCAAATGTGAACACGCCTGGCGCACCCAGCGTCCGGCTAACGACTGGCAGGGTTTTTCAGCCAACCTGAAAGAGGTGGTGAAGTTCAGCCGTGAAGAGGCGCGTCTGCGTGCCGAAGCCAAGGGCTGCACCCCATACGACGCTCTGCTTGATATCTTCGAGCCAGACATGACCAGCGCCCGCCTCGACGTGCTGTTTGGCGATCTGAAATCCTGGCTGCCCGATCTGCTGTCACAAGTGGTAGAGAAGCAGTCACAAAAATCGTTCGTTCCGCCACAAGGTCCTTTCCCGACCGCCGTTCAGCGTGAGCTGGGGCTGGAAGCGATGAAAATGCTGGGCTTCGATTTTAACGCCGGGCGTCTCGACGTCAGCGCCCATCCGTTCTGCGGCGGCGTGCCGGAAGATGTGCGCATCACCACCCGTTACGATGAAGACGAGCTGCTGAGCGCCCTGTTTGGCGTGGTGCACGAAACCGGCCATGCGCGCTATGAGCAAAATCTGCCGCGCAACTGGCTCGGCCAGCCCGTCGCTCTGGCGCGCTCCACCGCCATCCACGAATCCCAAAGCCTGTTCTTCGAGATGCAGCTGGGCCGCAGCAATGCGTTCCTGAAACACCTGCTCCCGGCGGTACATGCCCGCTTTGGCAGTCAGGCGGCGTTTAGTGAAGAGAACTTCATCGCCTGGAATCAGCGCGTGAAACCGGGCTATATCCGTGTTGATGCGGATGAAGTGAGCTATCCGGCGCACGTGGTATTGCGTTACGAAATTGAACGCGCGCTGATCAACGGTGAAATCGAAGTGGACGACATCCCGGCCCTGTGGGACGAGAAAATGCAGGCGTGGCTTGGGTTGTCGACAAAAGATAACTACCGCAACGGCTGTATGCAGGATATCCACTGGACCGACGGCGGCTTTGGCTACTTCCCGTCATATACGCTGGGGGCGATGTATGCCGCACAGCTGTTCAGCGCGGCGAAAACGGCGCTGCCGGGGCTGGAGTCTTCTGTTGCGGAGGGTGATTTCTCGGCGCTGTTTGACTGGCTGAACCAGAACATCTGGCAGCACGGCAGCCGCTTCACCACTTCGCAGCTGATTACCCAGGCCACGGGGGAAGATCTTAACAGCCGCTACTTCCGCGACCACCTCACCTCCCGCTACCTGTAATCCCCCGCGCCGGGGCGTGTACCCGGCGCTGTACATTCCGTTACACGCCGATACCAATGACTCACGGAAGCCTCGAATTCATAAGGATATAGTTATTTCAACGGCCCCGCAGTGGGGTTAAATGAGAAACCAAATTCGAGGGTATGAGAATGAAAAAAGTATTAGCTCTGGTTGTTGCCGCTGCTATGGGTCTGTCTTCTGCTGCGTTTGCTGCTGATGCTGCAACGTCTGCTACCCCAGCTCCGGCTGCTGCTGCGACCACGAAAGCGGCGCCAGCAAAAACTGTACACCACAAAAAACACAAGAAAGCCGCTGTAGAGCAGAAAGCTCAGGCCGCTAAAAAGCACCACAAAAAAGCAGCAACCAAACCAGCCGCCACTACCACTACGGCTGCGCCAACTGAGCAGAAAGCCCAGGCTGCTAAAAAACACCACAAGAAAGCCGCTGCTAAACCTGCTGTAGAGCAGAAAGCTCAGGCTGCTAAAAAGCATCACAAAAAAGCAGTAAAACACGAAGCGGCTAAACCAGCTGCACAGCCTGCTGCGTAATCGCACTCGCTAAACCGTGCCCCTCGCGGGCACGTTGCTAAACCGGCGCTGAGCTGTATTTATCGGCGCCGTTTTTTTATCCGGAGGGCGTATGCTGCGGCGCTATCGGTTTGAGTTCATTCTTATCACGCTTATTTTATGCGCGATTATCGCCAGCATGTTTTATCTTTCCTGATTGTAGCACGCTGATTTTACTCCCACTTTAACGCCGTCCCGTCTATAGTATTTTCATAGGGTTCAACTTTTTATAATCATAATTACCCCACCAGAGTGTGATATGCGGAAAACTGTTGTGTTGTTACTGGGAACGTTCTGTCTCTTTTCAGGCCTGGCACATGCAGACGATGGCGATGATAGCGCCATGGCTGCCAAAGAGATCAAAACGCTGTTTTTTGGTCATGATGACCGCACGCGTGTCACCGATCCGACCGGGGCGCCCTGGGATGCCATCGGGCAGTTGGAAACCGCCAGCGGCAACCTGTGTACCGCAACCCTGATCTCACCTCATCTGGCCCTGACCGCCGGGCACTGTTTACTGATCCCACCGAAAGGCAAGCCGGACAAAGCCGTTGCGCTGCGTTTTATCTCCCAAAAAGGTCTCTGGCGCTATGAGATCCACGGCATCGAAGGTCGTGTCGATCCGTCGTTAGGCAAACGCTTAAAACCGGATGGCGACGGCTGGATTGTGCCGCCGGCGGCAGCCGAGTGGGATTTTGGTCTGATTGTTCTGCGCTATCCGCCCTCGGGGATCACTCCTCTGCCGCTGTTTGATGGTGACAAAGCGGCGCTGACGGCAGCCTTAAAAGCCGCCGACCGTAAAGTCACGCAGTCGGGTTATCCGGTCGATCACCTGGATTCGCTCTACACCCACACGGACTGCATCGTCACCGGCTGGGCGCAAAACAGCGTCTTATCCCACCAGTGCGATACGCTGCCGGGCGATAGCGGCTCTCCGCTGATGCTGAAAACTGACGGCGGCTGGCAGTTGATTGGCGTACAAAGTTCAGCACCTGCCGCCAAAGACCGCTGGCGCGCCGATAACCGGGCGTTATCCGTGACCGGTTTTCGGGAAAAACTGGAAGCGCTGGCGCAGGAATAGCTCAGCCATATTTGATTTCACGTAATTCCATAATCGCCTCGATGGGCATCGGCTGGCTGAACCAGAACCCTTGCAACTGGTCGCAGCCCGCGAGGCGCAGCAGTTTCATCTGCTTTTCGTTTTCCACGCCTTCGGCCACCACCGCCATCCCCAGTGCACTGGCAATCCGCACGGTGCCGCTCACCAGCGCCGCCGCCTGTTCGTCGTTATCCACCAGCCCGGCCAGAGATTTGTCGATCTTGATGGTGTCGAAATTAAAACGGCGCAAATAACCGATGCTGGAGTACCCCGTGCCGAAATCATCCAGCGCGACGGCGATGCCCAGCGCTTTAAGATTCGAGATCGCGGCCCTGGCGCGCTCCGGGTTTTCCAGCACGTAGGTTTCCGTCACTTCCAGCTGCAGACGCGTGGCCGGGAAACGTGTTATTTCAATGACCTGCGCCACTTTTTCCTCAAATTCGGGATCGCGAAACTGCGCCGGAGAGATATTTACCGACAGCTTCAAATCACCAAAAGGCTCCAGATCCTGACAGGCGCGGCGCAGGACAAACTGCCCTAAACCATAAATCAGGCCGCTGGTCTCGGCGATACTGATAAACACATCCGGTCCCAGTTCCCCCGCCGGACGCCGTGGCCAGCGCAGCAGCGCCTCAACGCTGGTCATTTTCTGGCTACGCGCATCGATAATCGGCTGGTACCAGATGTCGAACTCGTCGCGTTCCATGCCGCTGCGGATCTCATTTTCAATCGCCAGCTGCTGCTCGCGCACGCTGTTCAGTTCAGCGTCATACTGGGTGACGCGGCCCTTGCCGGTAATTTTCGAGTGATACATGGCGATATCGGCGCGGCGGAACAGCTCCGAGCTGGTGCATTCGATCAGCGTGCCGCTGGCAATTCCGATGCTGGCGCTGATGTGAATGGTGCGCTCACCGAGGCGCAGGGGCGCACTCAGGAATTCGAGCACGTTATCGGCAAACGCCGCCGCCTGCGCCTGTGAATGGTCACCGCCAATCAACATCGCAAATTCATCGCCCCCCATGCGGGCCAGCATGCCCCCTTCCGGCACCCGTTCACGCAGGGCGCCGGCCATCATGATGATCAGATCGTCACCCACGTCGTGACCATAAATATCATTCACATCTTTAAAACCATCAAGATCGATAAAGACCACGCTTTTGACATCAATATCGCCGCGCAAACTCACCCGCTCCAGCTCCTCAATCAGGGCGCGGCGATTGGGCAGATGGCTCAGCCAGTCCGTCCGCGCCACCCGCCGGGCCTGATTTTCTCCGCGCGCCAGTTTGTACAGCCCGACGCTGCTCAGCAGAATAAACAGCAGGATCAGCCCCGCCGCCAGGATCACAATTTGCGTGATGTCGTTCGACGCGGCGCTGGCCGCCTGCGCACCGGGCAGTCGCGGCTGCCAGTTGAGATAGCCCAGCAGCTCGCCCGCCGAGCTTTTCAGCGGAACGCTGGCGATGCTGGTGTGATCGACGGTGAAATTGAGATCTTCAATCTGAAAGGTATTGCCCAGATCGCTCAGAATTTGCGGATTCAGGTGGCGGGTGATCACCAGGTAACGGCGCACATCGTTGTGCACCTGCAGGCGGCCAATCATCGGGCGGATTAGCCCAATGCCGACAAACGCTACCCCCTGGCGCGTGCGGGTGATTCCGGCGTAGATATTTTTCTCAGCGCGCAGCGCGTCGGCGTTATCGCGAATCAGCGCCTTCAGGCCATTGCCAAAAAAATCGAGGTTTTTCTCGTGGAAGGCTTTGCTCTGAAACGACCCCCACAGCACGTTGAAATGCTCGTCCAGCACGAAGGTGCCGTCGTACAAATTATTGATTTTAAAGCCTGCCCCCCAGGTATTGTACAGCCACTGGGTGTTCAGCACCGGGGGATACACCTCACGAACGGCATCATCCCAGACGGCATTATCAATCACCAGCGACCAGACGCGGTTGGCCGACGTCTGGATCGCCCCTTGTACGGAGAGCGCCGAACGGTGTTCATCTATTTCGTTGGTTTTACTGCTGATGAGGTGCAGGGAAAGGTAAAGCAGCGCGATGATGGAAACGATCAGGCCGATCCCGGCCATAAAAATCATGACAAACAGGGTTTTCGCGGTGGGAATATTGCGCCAGCTTAATGGGTTATACATTCGCCGCCCTCTCAAAAGCACTTCTTTCTAAGAGTAATACAGGTAGCGAATTTCGCTGCCCGTAAATACAGGCAGCGATCACATCAGGCCAGTTTTATCATGATCATGCCGGCGAGCAGCAGGACCAGGCCAATCCAGCCTTTACGGTTCAGACGTTGGCCGAACAAAATCCAGCCCGCCGCCAGCGTTGCGGCGATACCGAAACCGCCCCACAGGGCATAGGCCACGGAAAGATCGATCCCTTTCACCGCCTGGGACAACGCGCTGAACGCTCCCAGCACTGCGGCGATTGACATCAGGCCGTAGACTTTACGGCGGAAGCCATCAGAGAATTTCAGGAATACGTTGGCGGCAATTTCCAGCACAATCGCCAGTGCCAGCCACGCCCCATGTACCCACTCAAACTGTTGCATGAGTTGGCTCCTGTGGCTGTTTTTTGCCTTTGCGGGTGCCCGATTTGATCAGCACAATGCCCGCGACCAGGGTGGTCAGACCGGCAATTTTCATCGTTGACAGGGTTTCATCAAATAACATCACGCTGAACAGCGTGATTAACAGAATACCGATCCCCTCCCACAACGCATACGCCACGCCGAGGGCGATTTTTTTAACCGCGAACGACAGGAAAATATACGAAAGGGAAATCATCACCAGCATTAAAATAAATCCGGTGTTGCCATCGCTGACGCTTGCCCATTTCATCGACAAGGTTCCGGTAATTTCAGCGATAATGGCCAGGGCTAACAATATCCAGTAAAACATGGTACTTCTCCTGCATGAGAATATAAATCACTGCAGCTTGTCGAAAACGACAAACCCAAAAATATGAAATAAATCAGATAGCCAGACGCATGGCGTCAGCTCAGGCAGAAGACGGGACTATAGCGCGTTGCGCCAGTGTTGCTCACCGGACAGCAGGCAGAGGGAGGTGGAAAATACAGTGGTGTTATTTGAAAAGTACGTCCTGAACAGATTGTCCATAATATTACAATTATCCGCGGTATTGCTTCTCGTCATTGCGGATGAAAATTGTCCTCGGTAGTTAAACACGCCTGATTTGTACCATAAGCTAAGGATTTACTCAAAACATTTTCAATTCTTTACCCTGCCCGTTTTATTTTCGTTCGCATATAAAATGCGCGTTGCCGTTATTATCATTATTATAAATAAAAAGCGTCACGCGGGAACTCACATGGCTAAGCCCATCATTACACTGAACGGACTGAAAATTGTCATCATGCTCGGCATGCTGGTGATCATTCTTGCGGGGGTACGTTTTGCCGCCGACATCATTGTGCCTTTTATTCTGGCACTGTTTATCGCCGTGATCCTCAACCCGCTGGTGCAGCGTATGGTGCGCCTGCGCGTCCCGCGGGTGCTGGCGATTACGTTGCTTATCACGGTGATTATTCTGGCCATGGTGCTGCTGGTGGCGTATCTGGGCACCTCCCTGAACGAGCTGGCGCGCACCTTGCCGCAGTATCGCTCCTCGCTGGTCGTGCCGTTACAGCATCTCGAACCCTGGCTGCAGCGCGCCGGGATTGAAGTGTCCGTGGAAGAGTTGCTGAAGTACATTGACCCCAATGCCGCCATGACGCTGGTGACGGCACTGCTGTCACAGCTTTCGAGCGCGATGACCTCGATTTTCCTGCTGCTGCTGACGGTGGTGTTTATGCTGATTGAAGTGCCGCAGCTGCCCGTGAAGTTGCAGCAGATGATGTCTCGCCCGGTTGAGGGGATGGAGGCGATTCAGCGGGCGCTGGACAGTGTTTCTCGCTACCTGGTGCTGAAAACGGCCATCAGTATTGTGACGGGTCTGGTGGCGTGGGCCATGCTTGCCGCGCTGGACGTGCGCTTCGCGTTTGTCTGGGGGCTGCTGGCCTTTGCGCTCAACTATATTCCCAACATTGGCTCGGTGCTGGCCGCCATCCCCCCTATCGCTCAGGTGCTGGTATTTAGCGGACTGTACGATGCCCTGATCGTGCTGGCGGGGTATCTGGTGATAAACCTGGTGTTCGGCAATATTCTCGAACCACGCATGATGGGGCGTGGGCTGGGGCTGTCCACGCTGGTGGTCTTTTTATCGTTGATCTTCTGGGGCTGGCTGCTCGGCCCGGTCGGGATGCTGCTCTCCGTGCCGCTGACCATTATCGTCAAGATTGCCCTCGAGCAGACGGTGGGCGGCCAGAGTATTGCCGTTTTGCTGAGCGACGTCAGCCATCGCTGATCGCAAACACCGGCTTCGCGATCCTGCCCGCCTCGCGGTAACACGCCAGCGCCGGACGCCACTCTGTAAGGGAAAACAGCGTGGCGTCGCCGCCGTGGCTGGCCTGCAGTTTCGGCCAGATTTCACGAAACTCCCCCTGCCACTTGGCCACGCTCATTCCCGCCAGGTAATTACGGATATGAAACCAGCGCACCTGCGGCTGTTGCCGGAACAGCGTCCCGGACAGCAGGCCGTAGCTGACAAACACGCCTGCCGCGGGCAGCGAATTCAGGATCTGCTCGGCCACCTCGCCACCCGTGGCGTCGAAGACAATATCCGTCTCTTTGGCGATGGCGTGGATCGCCGCCGTGTCGTGGTGCAATATTGGCGTGATCCCCCGCTCTGCCAGCCGGTCGGCGTGAACCGCTGAACGATGAATGCCGTACACGGATTCGGCCCCCGCCTGAAGCGCCCACTGCCCCAGCAGGAGCGCACAGTCCGATCCGGCGGCCGTCAGCAGCACGCGTTTTCCCTGTGGCGGAGAGTGCTTTAACATCAGCTGCGCGGCCAGTGGGTTGATGTACGCGCGTGCGGCAAGCACGGAATCGATAAAGTCGGGCACAGGAACCGCCAGATCCGCCGGGCAATCCACCACCTGCTGCCAGGTTCCTTGTCCGCGCAGCGGCAGCACCCGTTTACCGGTCCAGTCGGGCGGCCCGTCAATCACCACCCCAACCCCCTCGTAACCTGCAATGGCAGGCAGCGGCGTGCGATGGCGATAAGCCCCGGTGATGGGAATCAGATCCGAGGCGTTGACCGGCGCGAACAGCATCTGCACCCGTAACTGGCCGGGAGCCAGCGGCCCGCAGACGGAGGATTCCAGGTGCAGCACCGATTCCGGCTCACCAAAACGGCGATACATTAGCGCAACGTTGTTCATCAGCGGCCCCGAGCAGACTTAAACCGCACGAGTTTACTGTCTCGCGCGACGAGGGAAACGACTATTTTGCCACAGGCAAATCGGCGTAGCGTGTCGTATACCCCGGCGACAGCATTTCGCGTTTCATCGCCCAGCTTTTCTGGCTGCCCTGACCGGCAAACCAGACCGTTCCGCGCCCGGAGAGATTGAGCCGATCGATAGTCTGCATCAACGCCTGGCTATTGTTTCGCGGCTGGTATTCATCAAACAAATTCAGCTGCGCGACCCCCTGGCTGAAAAAATCGCTCAGCATCACCCCCGCTTTCATATAGCGAAAACCGTCCTGCCAGATCCGCTCCAGCGCATGGCTGGCGACGCGGATGATATCGCGCGTGTCGTTCGACGGGATCGCCAGACGACCGCTGGCCTGAGGGCCATAAAACACTTCATTTTCCGCGTGCGGGCTGGTACGCATAAACACGCTGATCACGCAGCAGAACTGCTTTTCTGCCCGCAGCTTCTCGGCGGCACGTTCCGCGTAAGCGCACACCGCCTGCTGCATCTCGCGGTACTCCGTAATGCGGTGCCCAAAGGAGCGGCTACAGATGATCTGCTGTTTCGCTGGCGCGAATTCATCGATTTCCAGACAAGGCTCGCCGCGCAACTCACGCACCGTGCGCTCCAGTACCACATTGAAATGTTTGCGGATCACCCAGGTTGAGCACTCCGCCAGCTGCAGCGCGTTTTCAATGCCCATCTGATTGAGTTTTTTGCCGATGCGCCGCCCCACGCCCCACACTTCGCCCACCGGCACCAGCGCGAGCAGCTTTTGCTGACGATCCGGATCGGACAGATCCACCACGCCATCGGTCTTACGCCAGGTTTTGGCCGCAAAGTTGGCCAGCTTGGCGAGGGTTTTGGTCGGCGCGATACCGACGCCAACGGTCAGCCCGGTATTTTTCAGGATCTGCTCGCGGATCTGACGGCCAAACGTCTCAAGCGCGATGCAATTCGCCACGCCGGAGACATTAATAAAGGCCTCATCGATGGAGTAGACTTCAATCGCAGGCGCCATCTCCGCCAGGATCGTCATCACGCGATGGCTCAGGTCCGCATACAGGGCGTAGTTGGAGCTAAACACCGCCACTTTTTGCCGCCGCAGTTCGTCTTTGATCTTGAAGTAAGGCGCGCCCATCTTGATGCCGAGCTTTTTGGCTTCTGCCGAGCGGGAAATTATGCATCCGTCGTTATATCTGAATGATACTAACAGTTAGTAGTTAATAACTTAATGTTTTTAAAAGGTATTTAATTACTAACTTTTTCTAGTATTTGGAGGCTAGTGATATACTTAAGTGAAGTTGTTTTAGAGGTGCGTTTGGAAGGGGGTTTAAAAATGAATGGTGCGGGTTTTAGGGTTACTTGTAGCCGTCCTATAATTGGTTACTGGTTTAAATATTTCAGATTGTATTGCACTACAAAACTAGGTAGAAACAACGCCAATCTTTACTTTTTCATCAATGATATTTTTTGCTGCTGACGTCGAATTTACGATAAGCCCCCCCTTTTTATTGAGTATTCCGCAAAAGGTATACGCATTAATGCCGTCTGACAGGTGATGATGGCATTACACAGATTCGCTATGCTTCAGATGCAACGTACAATAAATTGCAGATAATGACAGGATTAAGCAGCGCATCAATTGCCGGAGGACTTACACTACTTGATGATTTAGAAATCGTCGAGATCATCAAAACAGGGCGCAAAAATTACTATGCACCTACTGATTACAATGGCGTAAATGGGTGGTGCAAAGTCCCATATCGCCGAGTAGTAAATGATTTGGACCAAATTGTTCCATTCCAGGTCTTCAGGCTGAGGCGCAAAGCCGAGCTGCAGGCACTCAAATTGTATCTTTACCTCTGCTACGCGCGGCCAAATCAGAAAGGTTTCACTCAGGCTACTTACGAAAAAATTAATAAATCGACAGGCATGCCTGAAAAGGCGATACCTGCGGCTTACACCGTTCTTGCTGGCTCAGGCATACTGTCGCATATAGATAAAGCGGTAGAGGATGAGGAAATAAATAAAAGGGCGGCAAATTCCTATTACTTGACCGGCCACAGAGATTTGCATCAGCACACGGCAGCTAATGCTGATACATAAGTATTGGGGCCCGCCTGGAATCCGGAAATTATGCTGCGTTAAGCGATTTAAGCTTAACAGGGTATTTCATTCCATTGAGCGGAACCCCTGACCGTAAGGGATGTTCGGAATGATTAGCCTGTCCTGGGCATACAGGCACTGTGGTGTACGTAATCAGATGTAAAAACACTACGACACAATTAAACAGCACCATTGTTTTTTGCCTCAGCCATAAACGTCTCGTAGTGACTTTCAGGGACTACGACCGGGATTGTTCTGCGTTTGTACAACTGCATGAGCAACAATGTGCGATGGCGGCCGTCCGATACGCCAGAGTGCATGACTGATACCTGCGGGTATTCAACAGTGCCTTTCGCAATGTAGGTTTTGATCCTGTGCCACCGGCGCGGGTCGATGCAGAATGCACCATCACCAAGAACGCTGAGAAACGCCAGTCCGTCGACTTCAACAATCTTCACTAGCTGGTGACGAAGCGGTAATGGCAGATAAAACTGTAAATTCTCAAAGGCCGGAAACGTCAGCCCCGACTCGTCCTCCGGGATCGCCTCAAAGGACATAAAGGGATACTTCGTCATATAGGTATGCATAAAGGTGTCCAGGTCAGTCTCAATTCTGGAGAACCATTCTGTTTTCGGTAAAAACTCTTTATCTCGCTCTCGCATCTCTCTGATGCTGTCGCCGAATATGTCTTCAAGACTGAACATAGAGTTCCGCTCCTGTCGCTGAAAAAATGAAGTATCTGTATATCAGATGGTTATTTCACTAACGTGCGTTTTCGTTCCATTGGACCCCAGACCCTGAATGAATGTCAGTTGAGGATTGTTTTCATTTCGGTGGGGATAAGAAAGCCCGCATACGGCGGGCTTGTTCAGATCCATAAACCTGACAGGCAGTCTCTAAACGGCATCCTGCTGGGGGTGGTATTCAATGTGCGGAAACAGTGTTTCGTGGCGCGTTCTGGGGTTAACCCAGACGCCGTAGGTTGACTGGACCCAAGAACCAGGCTTGTTGCTAGCGGAGCGCGGGATCACATCGTCAATCAAGTCCAGATCGACGATGGTCAGATAGTGAAAATGCGGCGCGTCCAGGTCGGCCTGGGAGAATTTAAGCAAATCAGCGCGGTCAATGTCGATGGCCAGCCGCATATCGGGGTCAAGCTCACTGATGCGAACCAGCTGCCCGATGATGTCAGACGTAATGGGCTTTTCAGCAGCCAGGCCGGCAATGCAGTGATACATGCTGCCTGCCCTGCCTACCTTCATGCCGACATTGCCGGAAATTTTACCCTCGGCCACTGCAATATCATATGCGCTATGGTGAGCAGCAATCTGGTGCTCCACATTCTGATAAACCTGGTCGAGCGTCGCACCGTGCCTGAGAGAGAAGTACTTCGGGTGTTCATAAACGTTAGCAATGGTTTTCAGAACCAGAGAACGGTCTTGGCCCACGATGAGGGTAATATTCGGCTTTTTGACGAGAGGCTTACTCATAGCAAATGCCATACCGTCAGTGACGTGTAACGCCGTATCAATCCAGCGTGGAGAGCGCTTCTCCAGCAGCTGTTTCGGGGCGACAGATTTCACCCATGCTGCGTTCTTATCCAAAAAGACTTCGAAACCTTTGATACTTTCCTCATGCAGATCCTGTTGCGGGTTGAGAGATTCAGAAGCGGCTGTTGCAGCTTGACGCATCTCGTGGTAGCGGCTGTAACCCCAACTGACTGCGATCATGTCCATGAGCTTGCTGTGGGAAATGTCGACACTATAGTCTTGAGCGATCATGGCACCCAAGACGCGGCAGGAGCGCTTAAGGCTGATACCATCAGCAAAAATGTCGTTGTTAATGAGGAGAACAGAACGGGCCATAAATACCTCTTTACCGGATTTACAGGGCGGGATAAGTGAGGGTCGTTGCCAGACACAACCTGCCCGCGATAACCGGTAAGCAAGTATTTGGTCGATTGAATAAGTGATTCAGAGATAAATAAGCAGTCGCACTGTGTCATCTGACACCTGGCCGGCAGTCGCTGGCAAGTAACTTAGCACCGGTCAGGAAAATCATGCAACAACTATTTTTAGAGCTGATGGGTTTCAGGGGAGACGAATGAATGACGCATGGTATATCTTTGCAAGGGATTCAGTGCCGGATATTTCGGCGGTTTCGGCTTCAGGAGTTCCTTCTGTCCAGTACGCCATATTCGTGGTTTTTCGTAGCATCCACAATCACCGCTAGACCCTGGTGTTCCTGACCATCGCGTCCGTCAAGGGTTTCCCCTTGGTCGGTTAAACTTCACAAATTGATATACCTCTTCAACAAGCAGGCACGATATTAGGCAGCAAAGTCCCTTAAGGAGACTCGACGTATTCGGCCATATCAAGATCAAGGTCGAAGATAGTGTCCTCGAACAATTTTCTTAGCGTCCGATTTCACCGCGTTGACCCTCCACCCTGTCTGTCAGTGCCTTTCTTTCTGAAGTAAGAGCTGAATACCAACAGTATGAAGGTGTGTTAGTCAAAGACACACCTTTGATGAAGTGACTACTTGGGTGCATCTGAGCACGTACCTGTAATTTCCAGGTATTTTTTTGTGCTGATTATCTTCGCAATTTGTGCACGGTGGGAGCTTTATGCACTCACGGTTAATCACATCCTCATACCCACAGCTTTGACAACGATAAATGCCAGGATAGACTGGCTTCTCACCTGGTTTCCAGACCTTTTTATACTTAGGAATTAGCTTTTCTGCTGTAGTTCTGATTACTTTTCTGTTGTCATTGAACCATGCCATATTTTAAGCCCTGAAATAACCGGGTAAGAGTCCCATTATATTTATGTGGTTTTGCCATGAACATTTCAATCCCAAATACTGGGGGTTTTCAGGTATCTGTCTGGAGGAAAATCTATGGAACAGACAGTCCCTGCATGCTTGGCTTTCTCGCCCATCTGATGACGTAATGCTTTACGCTCTGCAGCATCCAGGCGCCAGGGCAGATATCCTCAGGGATAAGTTTGCGCCTTTGACAACTTTTGTGACTAGCAGCCTGCCGCATTTTCTATGTAAGTAAAGTCCGCTGTGTGCCAGGAGCGGACGTCTAGCTCGCTGAACCACAAAAATCGTTTCTAGTTATATTACTGGCTCATTAGTATCTTTATGCGATAATATTTCATACAAACAAAATTATGATGAAGGGTGTTCAAATGGCAATTACGGTCTATTCTCGTAAATTCAAAAAGGAATTGGACATGGTTCAATTGTTAAACCATTACTCATCAGATAACGCACTCAACTTTAGTGATTTCAAGGAATTTGTTGCCTTTGATGCAGAGTGCCCAATTTGCAATGTAAGCGGTGCGATTGTTGTTTCAGAAGGTTATTCGAAAAGAACAAATAAGATAATCAGCCAATCTCATTTTTCGTTTAGAACAAAAGACGGAACTGATGCACACAAAGTATTTTGCGATCATTACAATGGTGATGATAAGCAAAGAGATTCATCAAGGGATGGTTTTATAAAATTAGGCACCTCAGGCTCTGAGATTACAAGTATAATTCGCGAGCTTGTATGTAGAGGTATTGAACATGAGGAGTTCAATCAGGAAGATATTCGAAACATGCGGCAATGGTTTACAGAATTACGCCAGTCAGGCACTTTTTCTGTTAACTATAGCCCTCACATGATCAACCTAATAAGGGCCAGCATGTATTCCCGTAAGGGAGAAAATACATATATTGTAGATGAAGAGAGGAAAAATAAATCTTGGTTTGATATAAACGATGAAGTGTATCGTTCGTTAAGATTCAAATATCCATCATTGATGATCGACATGACTAATGAAAATAATTCTGTTTTCTATAATCTTGTGAATAGTACCACATTTACTAAACAAGCACATCGGTTAGTAGCACGAGATCGAGGTTATCAGGTTTATGATAGAAGGTTGCTTAAAGAAAAATATGAAGCGACGATAAGGATTGCACAAAAAATAACCAGACATCACGAATTTCTTTTTAGAAAAATCAGGGGTATATCCGCTGTTAAAAAAAACAACCCCCTTTTGGCTGTATCTGCCTTGCTTCTTTTTGTCTCGGACTGGAATGAAACAACTGCAATCAACAAATTCATCAAATTGTGTGGCGTAGGGAAATCTAAAAATAATGATGAGGGGAATGTAATTGGCTTAAATCCCTTTATTCATTACGATGTCTGGAATGTTATTCATCAACTTAAGGATTTAATGGTTACACTTCCAGACTTCTCAAATCTTGATGAAGAATTTGCCAGAGAAAAAACCAGATTAATTGAACTTTATAAGCTCTAACATAAACTAGCAGGCTGCATATACAGCCTGTTAATTTTCATAGTAAAGGCTTCATGCTTCAGTCTCGAGTCGGAACTGTCCGGCACACATCACCCAGGCAATACAACCGAAATTTTTCATGGGGGGTAGAGAAGTTTTGTCTCGAAGATTTGCTTTACAGCATACTAATCATTGAACCTCTGTTGAACCATAAGAAACTGGCAAGCACAATCCGTTGCTTGGGTATTTAATTCGACGATGCGTCGGAGAGCTCTGACTCGAACAAAATATAAGGTTTTCATGGCTGCAACAGCACCTCTGTGCCACAGGCGGAAGTTAACAAACATTAAAATCTCTTAATCTGTAGGTATCAGACTCCTTCTATAAAAAGGATACTGTTCATATCCATAGTTGTATATAGGTGTGTTTAGAGTATTAGGATGGTATTTTTTGAAAATTAATTTTTTAAACATATTGAAATTATTAAGAATTGGGGCTAGTGTATAGCTTTGCAATGGCGGATTTCATCTCTTCAAGTATTTATTTGAACACTACTTCTAGCACCTGCAAGGTTACAATATCATGTAAATTTTCTCACAAAGACATAGATTATAATCTTTACTTAAAGGAAATTCAATGTCAAAAAATCTCCCGATTTTATTAAGCTCGCCATCAACAACTAATTTTCCTGCAACAGTTAATACTGAAATAGAATTCCTTTCGCAAGCAAGAAAGTTGTTAGATTCTGGTTTCCCTGATCATGCTCTTTTAGATATATGGAATGCATCCATTCATAATCTTAGGCGGCGAATTGAGGCTTATGGTTTAGACTTATTCCTTTCGGCAATAAAGGATGATAGTGGTCGTAAAAAATATGATAAAGATGGTGAAACAATAAACGAGAGATGGTCAGGTGTAGATGATTTAGTGCTAATAAGTGGAGCAACCAAATTAGGGGTTCTGCATAAGAAAGCTGGAAAATCATTAGAAATGATCAATTGGATGAGAAACCATGCCTCTCCAGCCCATGCAAGTGATAGTAAAGTAGAGTCTGAGGATGTGTTTGCTTTGGCTCTTATGCTCCAGAAGAATTTATTCGAATCTGATATGCCAGATCCTGGACATTCGCCATCTGGATTATTTGAACCCATAAAAAAATCTGAACTATCAATTGAGAGCATAGACTTACTTAAAGATCAAATAAGAGCATTTAAGCAAGCTGATATAAGAATAACATTTGGATTTTTATTGGATTTAATAACTAAGGGGGAAAATCCTGCTTATGTTAATGCTAGCAAGTTGTTTGAACAAGCATGGGAAAGATCTAATGATGACCTTAAAAAAACAGCGGGGGAAAGATATCACTCATTTATGCTGGAGCCCGAATCGGATACAAGTGAGGATAAAGGAGCAAAAATAAGAATTTTAGAGACTTTAGTAAAAGTTAATGGTGTGAAATTTATACCTGATGCTGCTAGGGCAAGTTTATACAGACATGCGGTTAAACAGCTAGCTAAAGCTAAGGATACATCTTACGGCTGGAATGATGAAGAAAGAGCAGCCAAGGCACTTATACAATTTGGACCTCATGTTCCATCCATTGCTTTTGAAGATGTATATCAAGAAATACTTACTGTTTGGGTGGGGAATTACTGGGGAAGATCTGATGCATATTTAGTACTTCAACCATTTTTAGATGTGTTAAATAGTAATCAATTGATGGCTCTCTCAAGGTTGTTTGTGGAGAATGAAAGAGCAAATTCAGAACTGGTGTCATCAAGACCCAAAAGAAGAGCAATAGAATTACTTGAGATAATAAAGGATAATCTAACAATTCAAGCAAGCATTGATGAAATTGATAGGATCATTTCTGAAATTGATAAAATGTAATTTATTTGTAATTAAGCCATGCTTTTTAGGTGGCTTATTTTTTTGAATCTACTACTTATGTGTGATATTAGCAATGTAATTGCTAAAGTATTCCTAGTCCACTGATCATCTAAATATGGTTGTCGAAAGGCCCGCTTCACGCCCTGAGACATTCGACAAGCTTTTTATGGCTTCAGTAAGGGCGAGCGTCGCGCTTCCAGTGCCAGCAAGTATTTCGCTTCGTCGTACTGGGTTCTGGTCTTCCAACAGCGGTAAATGATCCTTATCCATTTAAACGCCAGAGCCCGTATAGCAGATTGATGCGATTTCCCTTTTTCTCGCTGACCTAGGTAATAAAGTCTGGCCCAGTACGATGAGTTAACCGTCTTCGCAGTCCATTCCACGAATGTCTGTCGGACGAACTTCGCGCACTGCCAACGCCAGTGTACCCAGGATTTCTGGCCACTTCGCTCGGTTACTGGCGCGATGCCAGCGTAGTTTTGAATTTCTTCAGCGCTGTTGAAGCGGTCGCGGTTATCACCTAGTGCGGCAAGCATCCGTGGGCCCATACATGGGCCCATTCCAGGAAGTGATTTGAACAGCCCCGCATCTGGCAATGTGTCAAACAGCGTTTCGATTCGTTCGTCATAGGTTTTGATGATTTCACTCACGACTTTAATTTGCGTCGCCAGTGCTGTTGCCATCAAAGCATTAGCCTCTATAACACTCGGGTCTGTTGTCAACGGGATGGCGTTATCAATACTCACAACACGCTGCTCGGTAAGGGCCATTGCGCGGCCACCTTTGGCATTGAGAAAGTTGCGGATCGTGTCTCGCCTGGCTCGTTTTAGTTGTTGCAGACTGGGCCATCGTATAATCAGTTCACACAATAGCAAGCTACCCCGATGTGAGAACCACTCCAGGGGCTGAGGATAATACTGTTTGAGTGAGTTGATTAGCCGGTTCACAAAACGGCGTTTATCTTCAACCAGCTGACGACGCTGCTCAACCAGTTGCTGGAGCAACCGGATATCGGCATTGTCGGGTTCAATGGCTTGGGGATAACGCAGCATTAACTCTAATGCCAGCTCGGCATCCTGCGGGTCATCTTTAGCGCCGCTGGGCGAGAAGGCTTGCCGGTAACGAGCCAGAGACAAAGCGTGGACAGGGAAAACGGTGATAAATGGATATTTCTGAAGAGCATACACCACGGGACCTTTCTTCAGCTCAACGGCGATAGCGATCCTGCCTTTTACCTTCTGGTGTAACTCGGTAAGCCAGACATCAAGCGCTTCCGGCGTATGTTCAATCACATGGAATGTGCGTTCACCGTTTTTAAACTGAACACAGACATCGTGCTTTTTATCTGCCCAGTCCAGACCAACGTGCGCAGCAAATTGATTAGTCGCAGTCATCACCAACTCCTTTTTATCGGGGATTGGTATGCATTCCACGCTCTTCGAAAGAAATATAGCCAGCAGTTATCTGCATGCCCTGAGTATTCGTTAGCGAACGTGGAGCACCTACTGGCTCGAAAGAAAAGCGGCGATCATCACGTGATTCTCGCTCAATATTCGTAACCAGTAAGCGCATACCCTGAATCACTTCAAAGTGTAATTTCCAGGGTGCGAATGACTATATATCGCTCACAGCGGACTTTCTGTTTAGTCAGTTAGTTCCAGTATTCATATCTCGCCGTCATTACGGCGTTATGTTTGTCCACATACTGTTTTCCTGTCCGATCGGTTGGGGTGATCGTGATATCCATATTGGCATGTGTGCACTCTCCATGTGAGTTCCACTCCTTGCAGGTGGTCAGGTTTTTTTCAATCGTGAAATACGTCTGGGTCTTGCTCAGGGTCAACTCACGGCCCTCGTTATCATAGCCATACTCTTCTATGGTTGAAGGTGATTGGGTTTTGATCAGGCGATGACTATCATCATAGCTATACACAATCGTATTATTATCTATCGCCATACTTCCTTTGCTTACCGCGCTTGCCAGTAATCCTGATGAATTGAAGGTGTAGTCGATTGTGCCTACTGCGGTTTTGTCTTTATCTCCCGGTTTTGTAGCCACGAAAACGGAACGATTAATCGCGCGGCTGATAATTCCTTTACTGTTAAGATGGTACATTCCCTCAAGAGTCTGCCGATATATCTGCGTGGTTTTCTTGCTGTTTTTATCGGCTATGACCCCGTTTGAGTCTACCTGGATGCGCCAGCCAAATTCCGTTTTATTCAACTGAATGTCAGAGGTTGCCGTGAAAACGCCGTTCTGGCCCGTTGAGGCTTTGACCTCTTTCATATGGCCGCTCATTAGCTCACCGCATTGACTGAAGTTGCTTTGAAGCGATGTGCGGAGATATCCATCAGGGCTATCAATAGTGACTGATACAGATTTGGGCGTTTCAGTTCTTGCCTGCTGACCAAGAAGGATGAAGTTGTTCAGTTTTTTTTTAGCGAGGGTTTCCACAGTGCATTGTGCTGCATAAGTCTGAAATGTGCAGAGGGATAAGAGAGTAATAAACAGGTTTTTATTATTGAATGACACTATTTGTTGTCCTCATGAACCAGTCGGTTATCCAGATTATCTCATTAAGAGGTAACCTGCTCCTGAGTGAGTTGGTAAACATCATACATCGATGAACTTTTCATCGGTTTAACCGACCAATGAAACCGTGTCCTTTTGCCAATCATGATAGCGCTACGCATTTCAGTAATTGCATGACCTTAATTAAAAGCGACTATTTCAAAACTGCTTCACAGCAGAGCTGTCATCAGGATCATGGGGATCGCTGTCTAGCGGGTGATCGTCCGCCTCCTGCCAGAAGCGGACGTTACTAACGCTACTCTGATATCAGTTCAGATTGATTAAACATGAATTAGCGGTTATTTTTTTGAGCGAAATTGCTACAAGCAGGTAATAGCATTTACGTTATTGGTCTTATTGATTTAAAAGATACTCTTACTCAGTGAAAGGAACGAGAAAATGAATACACAAACATGGAAAAAAATTTGCGGTGACACTGTAAATGCGATGATTGAACATGTGAGGCCATACTTGACTCCTATCTCGTATGAGGAATCCGCCGATTATGGACGGCATCATGGTAGTGGGTCTTACTTTGAAGCAGAAGGTGAAAAGTTTCTCATAACGAATGAACACGTTGCCAGAAAAGCCAAAGAAGTAAGTTTGGCATCTCAGTTTTTTGAAAATGAAAATATTATTAGGCTGACGAATCAGTTTTTTTGTGAAAACCACCCAATAGATCTTGCCATTAGCAAGATTGACTCAGAGATATGGAGTCAACATCATACAGCTTCTCAGGCAATCCCTTTAAATCGTTTTGCCAAGCAGCATAACCCAGCCAGTCATGAGCTATTGTTTTTTTCTGGCTTTAGCGGTGAGCGCTCAACTTTTCATTTTGGGCATCTGATTACCAGGGGAACACCATACATGACTCAGGAGTCACCATTTCCTCAAGCGGTGCCCGGAGGGGACCCCGATTATCACTTCTCGCTATTTTATCCGCCAGACCTTGCTGAAAGTGTCGACGGGACATCTCATTTACCAGACCCTCACGGTTTCAGTGGTTCTCTCGTTTGGGACACAAAGCGAGTTGCATGCCTTTTGGGTAACAAGGCTTGGGAGCCTAGTATGGCTGAAGTTACTGGTATCGTATGGGGATGGCCTTCATCAAGTGCATGTATTCTTGCAACTAAAGTAGAAAAATTTAAGCTTGATGAACTTATTAAATGCCTAAAAAATGGATAGCTTATTAACCTTCTCCCCATTAATTGAGCTGAAATGAAAAGTACGCGATTTAGCTCTGTTTAACATGGCTCTGGACAGTAAACTCCGGGGCTGTGATCTGGTTAAGCTAAAAGTTTCTGATGTGACCTATGGGCACTCTGTTTCGGGCAGCGGGACAGTGCTGCAGCAAAAAACGGGAAGCCCCGTTCAGTTTGAACTGACTAAGGGAACCAGAGAGGCTTCAGCAGCGTGGATCAAAATGGTTCATCTACGTAGTAGCGACTATCTGTTCCAGTCCCGCATCGGTTCTTCACGACATATCTCAACCTACCGCCTTCGTAGTCCGTTCCTGCCTGCTGCGCAAGTCGCTTCGCCATCGCTACCGATGCTTCGGTTTCTACCCAGCCAGACGCAACACAAACCACCCGCCCCCCTTTATTCGACAAGTCTGAATGAGGCTAAATCTGATTAGAACTGTTGACCATACGATGGGATAACTTCAATCTGCTTATTATTGTTTCTCTCTGAACCAGATTTCAATTCAGCAACAAAAGTGTTTTGGAGATAGATTGTTTAAATTTGAATATAATTCAATTTGTTACAAGAATTTATTGACAAGCATCTTGATCCGTCTGCACATTCAGTAATACTGTATGTAAATACAGTAAATCGAGATCTATATCATGCAGTTCACTCGACCAATTGAGATTTCACCCATGATCATGCTTCCTATCTTCTCCGAGAAAGTGCCCTGTGGCTTTCCGAGCCCAGCGCAGGACTATATTGAGGACCGACTGGATCTCAACAAATTGCTGATAAAACATCCGAGTGCCACTTACTTCATAAAAGTTAGCGGAGAGTCTATGCATGGCGCTGGTATCAGCGATGGGGATCTTTTAGTGGTTGATCGCTCACTTTCGGCCGTACATGGCGATATTGTTATTGCTGCTGTTTCAGGTGAATTCACTGTGAAAGAACTTCGCACTCATCCTTATCTACAACTAGTACCTCATAACAATAATTATTCTTCGATTTCATTTCAAAATGCAGACGAATTAGAAATATTTGGAGTAGTGACTTTTAATATTAAGGCGCATAAGTAATTATGTTTGCTCTCGTTGATGTAAATAGTTTTTATACTTCGTGTGAAACTGTTTTTCGGCCAGACTTACAGGGGAAGCCTATTGTCGTTGTTTCAAATAACGATGGCTGTATTATTTCTCGTTCAGCTGAAGCAAAATCTCTCGGTATAAAAATGGGTGAGCCATTTTTTAAAATTAAAAAAAGTACATATAGCTCTAAGGTTTATGTATTCAGTTCTAATTATGCTCTTTATGCCGATCTAAGTGAGAGAGTTATGCAAACGCTAACTGAAATGTCTCCTTCGGTTGAAATTTATTCAATAGACGAAGCCTTCGTTAACGTATCTGGCTTTGTAAATTACATGCCCCTTAATTCCTTTGGCCATGAAATAAGAAATAGAGTATTAAAAAATACAGGCTTGACTGTGGGGGTCGGTATTGCACAAACAAAGACATTAGCAAAGCTAGCTAACCATGCAGCCAAAAAATGGCGAGGCACTGGTGGTGTTGTCGATTTATCGAATATTGACCGACAGCGCAGATTACTGGCACTTATCCCTGTTGAGGATGTTTGGGGCATTGGTAGGCGAATTAGTAAAAAACTTAATTTAATGGGTGTTAATACAGCACTTGATCTGGCTGAAAGTTCATTGTGGGTAATAAGAAAGCATTTCAATGTTGTGCTTGAAAGAACCGTTCGAGAACTTCGTGGTGAGCAATGTCTTGAACTGGAAGAGTTTTCCCCAACAAAACAACAGATCATCTGCAGTAGATCTTTTGGCAATCGCATAACGCAGTACTCAGATATGCACCAGGCCATTTGTGCCTATGCTGAACGGGCGTCAGAAAAATTACGTAGTGAGCACCAATTCTGTCGTTTCGTTAGTGTTTTTCTTCGTACCAGCCCACACGCAGATAATGAAATATACTATGGGAATCAAGCATCCATGAAGCTATTGACCCCTTCTAATGATACACGTGACATTATCAATTCTGCTACGAATTCCCTGAAGAGGATATGGATTGATGGCCATCGGTATATGAAGGCTGGTGTTATGCTGGCTGATTTTTTCAGTAATGGAGTGGCGCAGCTAAATTTATTTGATGATAATGCTCCACGAAAAAATAGCGCAGCATTAATGGAGGCTATCGATAATTTTAATAATTCTGGTAAAGGAAAAATATGGTTTGCAGGTCAGGGCATAGAAAAAACATGGGCAATGAAACGTGAGATGCTTTCTCCAGCTTATACGACCCGATATTCAGACTTACCAGTGGCGAAATGAAATAATTTTCACTTACGCCCATTCATTAATAATCCACGATTTGTGCCCTGATGATTTTTTGTATTATAGACGTAAAAATGAATTATATCGAAATGCATTTTACGACTGGAGGAGTAGACTGATATCCCGTGTGGTAGTGATGGCTGGCAGCGCTTCAGCTGGGTTATCAATCTGGTACTGAGTATGAACCAGCATGGAAAGTGCTAGGGTAATGCCGGGGTCGAATAATTCTTCTGCTCATTCAAAAAGAACTGATTAGCTAGTGGAATTCAGATCATCTACGTTGGTTCCTTTGTCAGTATGAGGCCTAATGACAGGGAATGTGTTCAAAGAATTTGTGTACATTCAATAGTAGAGTTAAGATAGGCGAAGCATTCCGCCTTCGGGTTGCTACTTACCAAAAATACCAAAGCGGGGCGCTACCCCCGCTTTTTTTGTTTCTGAACATTCCTCTGCTACTGACATGAGTCCTGCAAAACATGGATCACTGAATTAGTATTTTGGCCTGTACAATGCCAGTAGCGAAAGTTAGCCCGGTATATTTAATCCCCCGGTTTTTGATTGCATGTCTAAAAGACTACATCCAGATGAAATTCACTTATGCTTGATCAAAGACGGCTCCAGTGTGGATAGCTTCCACTTCAAAAAGATCAAGTTGGCGTATGTGATCCTCGGCCTGCTCAGGATTAGCGGTAAACAGAACAACCGCCAGGTCTTTTAACGCCCTTGTGCAACTCACATAGAAAAGCCGACGCGTTCGATCCATGGTTGTTTCTTCACCGGCATCCATATGTTTCTGGTCGTTATCTGAGAGAGCCTCAAGACCGAGGTATTTTTCGTATGAGAATTGGAAATGGTTGCTTTCGGCGTCATCCAGTACGACAAGTACCCTATCAAACTCAGCACCTTTGATGCCTTGCTGAGTCCAAAAGGGAGAACGTTCCGAAATATAGGTATGGTATGGCAAAAGCTGGCTTGCGGGGCAGGCAAGGAAAGCATCCATTGAGGCCATTTCCTTGTCAGTTTCACCCTCTTCTTGAACATCGTCGTCATTGTTCTCCCCTGCTTCTGGCTCAGGCTGAACAGGAAGAACTGCATTTGGATCCAGATACGATACCAATCGAGGGTCAAGGACTAGTAAATCGGAGGAATTTACTTGTTTTAGAAGATCGCCGATTGTTGCTCCGGAATGTCCCGCTATGCCCGCTGTGATTGAAGCAACAAGTTCGCCAAGTACCTTAAGGCGTTCCGCCACGCTCGCTCCTCCAAGAGACTCTTTATCAAGAAGAAGTGAATACTCTCGAATCAAGCGCATCACTTCAAGTTGTTGACCATTGGTATGAGCAATAGCAATCGGGATCAAAAACTTTACACACGATGAAATAGGCCATGCAGACCCGTCTAAAAAACCATCTTTGAACGCTGATGGGGCTTTAGAGTTAAGTGCAGTGTAGAGGTCCCCAAACCCTAAACGCCTTGCTGCCATCTGGTGAACAATGACAAGAAGCTTTACTCGCGCCTGATCATTATCATCTGATCGCCAGTAGTCGTCACCTGTTCGTGTTGCCATCCATTCACGTACACGAACGAGATTGGCATCCCGTGTTTCGTCAGCAGGCAAAATAAAAAGGTGTGCGGAGCCCTCTGGGGTGGGAATGATACCTTCTGGACCTAGACGTTGACCAGGGGTCTGAACGAGGTCATCACCACCACGACGAATGGCATTCGCGAGGTTTAAAACCTTAGTTGAACACCGGAAATTTTCAGGTTTCGGAATGTCAATCCAAGTAGACTCTGCTTCGACTTGTCCGGTTCCTGTGACATATATCCGTTGCATCGGATCGCCGAAGAAACCAAGGCAGAATGTGACCCCGGGTTCACGCTCAACGGCCTTCAAAGCTTGCACGACTGCAGGAGTTGTGTCTTGGCTCTCGTCTACAAAGACGAATGGAAACTGGCGTGCGAGAAGGCTTCGAAAGAGAGAGCGTTCGGAAATAAGGTAGGAGACCAGTTTCAGAATGTCGTCATGACCAAGAATACCCTTTGCGTAGTTGCTACCTGTTCCGTATCGAAAACCTTTTACTGTAGCTATCCGCTCCGACTGGCGACGGAGGCGCTCCAAATCTCGGGCGTCCTTATCCTTCGTCCGCTGTTGGACTCTGGGACCATAGGTTGCGCATTTTTCTTCAAGCACATCAATTTTTTCCATGATGCGCCCAGACACCCAGATGCGAATATCGTTCTGGAAAGGCTTAGCTAACAGCCACATAAAACTGTGGATCGTTGAGACATGAACCAGAGGATCACTACCGACGTCCCTCCAAATCTCTCCAGCAGCAATCTCGGTATAAGTAATACAGGCAATGCGCTGCCGGGTCCTCTTGAGCTTATCGCCGTGTATTTGGATGGCCGATGCCAAGCCTTTAATCAGTGACGTAGTTTTTCCTGAACCAGCGCCGGCCTTCATGATGAAGCTACGTGGTGGAACGTTGCTAAGGCAGTTCCGCAAGTCTATGTCGGCCTGGGTGTCTGGCTTATTTGCTCGACTACTCATTGCTCACCTCCCGTCACAACATCTTCTTCGGCGATAAGTTCAGGTAGCACGGTTTCGAGTTCGAGCCGTATTTCGTCTTTCAGCCAGACAAGTCCATCACGGATATAAACCGGCACATGCCATGCTTCCTCATCTTCGGTGAGAACTGCAAGCGCAAACTTTGTTTTATCGAAACTCTTTCGCGAAACCTTTTGATGAAGGCCTTCGGCAAGAGCTGCTGGACTAATGGGCTCTCCTTTCACAATTAAACCTAAAGGCTTTCTCGCTATGGCTTGGGACCAGTTCGGGTTTTCGAGGCCGAAATCCTCTTCAAGCGTACGCCCGCATAAGATTTCGGTGGCTCCGTTCCAGGTAATAGCCCGCTCAGTCTGATAGGCAACGCGAACCTTTGCATCGTTTTCGAATACGTGAGTTTTGTCCGCTTCAGATGCATTACGCAGTTCTTCGATTGTGAGCTTCCCAGGAAGCCATTTGATAAGAGTTTGGTTCGAGGTTGCAGCGTTCGGTGTACTTGGTAAGCAGGCTTTGCCATATTTCTTCTTAGGTGCAGGAACCATCGATTCACCGTCTGGATCTTGCTCATTGCCTTGGGCCAGGTCCGCTGGATCGTCTTCCGCGTCGGTTGGAATATCAAATTCTTCGAGTTCTTCGTCCTCCTCAGCACCCTCAATCGCCTGAGCTTTAAGAGCAACACTATCAATATCAGTGATGATCAGTGTGGTCAGACCGAGAAACTCAATGAGTGACTGGAAACGGTGTCCAAAGGCCCCACCAACCTCTAAGACACATAAGCAAGCTGAGCGGAGAGTCTTCGCGCTCTTTCTAATCATGACAGGAAGGAGCAATCTCTCAACGTTACCTTCAACGAGAATAGCCGCATCTGAAAAAAATAGATCACAATGTGTCAGCTTCAGATATCGTTCTAAAAAATCACGATCATTCGGTTGAGATTGGTAAAACGCCGATAGATTGAGGACTTCTGTCACCTGTTCTGTACCAGTTTTTTTGCGTCGGAAATAGCGAATCGGCTTGAATCCTCGCTCGTAAAGGATGTGCGGCGAGTGAGTCGTGATAACCATCTGACTACCAAAAATGCTTCCGTCGTCTCCCTCTATGTTCAGAAGTTCAAGAATATTGCGGATGAAGACCTGTTGGAGCTGAGCGTGTAGATGAGCCTCCGGTTCCTCCACAAAAAGCAGATGCAATGGAGGTCGATTATCCATCGCTGCCCATCTTGCTTGGGAGTCTAAAATTTCTACAACCATGTAGATTAAATTTTTGAATCCAAGCCCATTATAACTGTCAGGAAGAGTGGCGGTCTCTTCTCCATCTCCGATCTGATAATGAACCCGTGCATCCTGGTTCATTACGTGAGCGGGGTCTAATGCTGACATTATTTTCAGTCGCGGATTATTGACGCCCGGATAGCCAAGCCTGGCAAGCCGATCCAGCATCGGCTTGAATACGCCATCCAAATGAAGGTTGAGCGCTTGCTCAGAGTCGAATAGTGCCTTAAGGGCTACATGATCGTCTTGTCTTTGATTAAGGTTGCGTTTGTAGAAGCGGCTTAAACGCTTTGACAAGTCTTCTGATCTTCCCCCAGCTTCTGGATTAGGATCTGCAAGATGTCGTTGCGCACCCAGATTATCGATATGAATAAGTGATTTTAAAATTGTTCCGCCGCCTGGTTCTCCACTTAATTCATCTGGAACATAATTTCCAATCTCTTGGAAGGTCGTCTCATCAAATCGTGTGCGATCTAAGATGAAGTAGCGCAACTCATATTCGCTCTTGAGTTCGCGCTGAAGATAGTCCGTCATGGATCGAGGCCATGGTGTATATTGCGAATCTTGTGGCAGTTCCGCTGTCAGTGCAGCCCCTCTGGCTTTAGCTTCCTGGAAGTTTTGAATGAGGTTAATAGAGTTTTTCGCGGTCAGGGAAACTCTAATGCCGACCTTAGTGCCTTCCCATGCTGTACTCGGAAGTAAAGGAATCACGAGATAGAGATCTGCTGCCGCGACCTCGAACCAAAGATCGAGATCTATACTCGGAAGTGAGAATCCCTCGGGTATTGGATCAGCTAAATTGATATTTCCCGCTTCATCAAAACGTTTCCAACATGGGGAACTAAAATCGTAGAGGCTAAAACGATCCCTCCCTCCCGTGATGAACGCATGAATCGCTTGAGTCGCTGAGGTTTTTCCGCTGTTATTCGATCCTACGAATATTGATATATCGTCAGCCAGCTCAATATGAGCATCCTGTAGACGTCGGTAGTTCTTAAGGCGATACGAGTGAAGATGCACGAAAAATCCTCCGTTGACTTTTTAAATTTACAGCAAAACATGTTACTGATATATATCCGTATTATCTTTTAAAACTCTGCAGCTTAAAGCCCGTTGCCTCACATTCCCGAGGAGAGATATCACTAGACTGCAATATATCCGATGACTACCACTAATTACGGGATTTGGAAGAAATGGAAACAACCCCCCTATTACCTGCTGTCTTCAACTCGTCCATTTCGAACAACAGGCGTTGATTTACAGAAGCAATTCGAGCCAGCTCGTCTAAAAGTTGGTCATTCTCTGCACGGAGCACCCGGTTCCTCTCCTTTTCAACCATCAGCGCCTGATGTTTCGAATCTCGCTGGGCGCGAACTGACTTACCCATGAGGAGGCGGATTTTCTCCGCCACCGCTGGGTAGGTGTTATGAATGAGTCCAGGTGTAACGCCCGCTATTCGGGCAACCAAAGCGATGGAAATCTTTTCGTTACCTTCGACAAGGTCATTAATGACTTTATCAAGAACATCTAGTGTGTTTGACCGCGAACGGACAAGAGTCTGCCGCTTAATGGACTTCATCGCCATTCCCAGCCTCGTCAATATTGCCATTGATAGGAGACAGACCTAAGCTCGTGATGACATCTAATGCAACCTGTAAATCGCGCTCTGCCCGCTGTTTTACAGCAGGCCCAGCATCTTCGATGTTGAGCAACTCCTGCTGTTGACAGTATATGTCCTGCCACGTATCCGCGAAAAGCTCATCAATCACCGCGTTTTTGCATGTTGGGCAGCGTGTTGCCTCGTATAATCCGGCTCCGCCACAACCTCGCTCTGTTGCAATACACCAGCCGTGTCCAGTCGCACGAATGTTTGCATGTGGGACGGTTTGGGCAAGCAATGCGGCCCTGTCTTTGATTGGAATAGCTCGCATCTTGACGATTTTTTCACCTGCGCCACCTGCTAAAGGCTGTTCATCGAGCCATGATTCGATCAAATCAATTTTGTATTCTGTCATCTGCTGTAAGATTTCATCAAAAAGTGCCAAGTCTTGCTGCGGATTAGACGCATACAGTTGGGTCATGCTCATGCTGCTGTGTTTAAACTGCCACTTGAGAAAAATAAGCGAAGTTCTTCCCATACGGGACTCCACAAAGCACCTTGCATATGTTCTTCTGCATTGATGTGTCTTTAACGGCCAATCACTTCCAGCAGCTTTAGCTAAACGGCCAAATGCAACATTAGAACCTTGGCCGCTAAGCGCTTCAACGTGGTAGCCTTCCTTAATTTTTCCTCCTTGGTTGTTTCGTCCCAGAAATAGTTTCTTCGAATCCTTTCGAGCTTTTTCGAGCCTAAGAATGTGTTCGGTTGAATTCGAACAATTCTGATTTTTTGCAAGCAACCTAATCTCTTGCTCCAACTCCTTTCTGATAGGTGCGGAATATCTTGCCAAAAGATTTAGTGCTTCAAATGTCAGTTCCGGCACAAGATACTCGACTAGCCCTTTGCCTGTTTTATGCTCGATTGTAGCTACCCAGTAAAAGGTGATGCCATTCTTTAACTCCTTACGCCAAGCACCGACCTCAATTCCAATAGCCTCGTCATTGCGCATACCGCTAGTGATTGAAACTATATATAGTACAGCGTCTCTACAACGAATTGACATCTGTTCATCGCTAGGATGATATCCAATGCCACTGACAGCCAACTCAGCCTTCATATCTTGGACAATTTTTTCACAATAATTGAAGATTTTGGATTGTTCATCCGAAGGAATGATATCCGTTCGCCCAACGTTTTTATTTTCTGCATCTAACCCTTTTATATTGGCAATCCCGCAAATACGCCACAATGTTGAACTCCCCCAAGGATAATTTTTGAGGGGGAACATCATATCGGTAGAGAATACCCAGAGAAAATCAATAATCCGTAATCGGCCATACAGCGGAAGAGGCCTTAATTTCAACTCACTTTTGCAATAATGAACGTAATTGCTGATATGGATTGGAATGATCTCTGCAAAACTTGAAACGCCCAAATTATTTAGCCAGCGAATAAAAGGCATCACGCTGGCAACAGCAAAAGTAGTGATACCCCGTGCGATAGGTGGTTTAGACCCAGGCATTCCTCTCTTAAACCAAGCATAAGCAACAGCTTTACTGTCATCAATGAGCGCCCGAGGCATGCTCATATCCCAGTTGATAAATTTATAAGAATGAGAAACGTTTGCCTGATCAAAAAACGGGCGTAGATCCCACTGCGAATCGCCAAACCGACTAAGAACCAGCGTTTCACCATCTTCATTAACAATAGCACTGATGACGATTGCATCCCGCTCTGCAGAACTTAGTCCATTAGCTGTAGCTGGCTGGGAGATGAGGACATCATATGCCTGTAACATGGCACTAACGCTTCTTGTGCTCATATTTCACCTCCTAGTTTTTTCTTCATGAACTCGATCTTTTTACTCCAGAACAAGTGTGGAGAGGATTCAGCTTTAGTCTTTGCTTGCAGGACCAACGCAAGATCGAACTTTCGGGAGGTGAAATCATCTATCAACTGAATAAAATTAAACTGCCGCCTGCGCCATGCGTCCCACTCATCAGTAAGAAAGTATTTTATTTCGGCATATAAGAATTGTTGGTAGCTGAACAGCCGGTATAAATCCTCCAAAGTTCCTACAATTGCATAGCTAGGACAAGCAAGACAGTGAATGAACTCAGAACAATGATTGATGCCATCCATAGGCGCCAGACTGCCATAAAGACTGTCTTTGCAACCGCCTGATGGGGTCGGTGTAATGGTGGTGCCACGAAGTTTATCAGGGAAAGTCTCACCAATGAAAACCGCGCTCTCAGTCTTGATTTCATCGTTTATTTTCAAATAGTGATTATCTGCAACTTGTGGGGTATGTCCCATGATCGAAGACACTTCGATGATGTCCCCACCACTCAGTTTCCATAGGCGGCTTTCCATTGTTTTCCGCAGACGACTAAGAGTGACATTCAGTCTATTTCCTTGATCATCTTGGAGTGAATGACGCTTACAAATACTTTTGCTACACACGTATAAAGCACCGGGATTAAGAGCAACAATTTTGTTCTCACCCCCACGCTGTCCTGAGCGATATAACCATATATATGAACGAATCTCATCTGATGCCAGCTCCACAAGCGGTTTACTGATTGCAAGCGCCTTATTCAAGACTGCAACCCCATCAAGTGGAATGGAGCTATACTGATCCAGTAGATTTGTTTGACGTATTGTTTTGTTCTGCGCACCTTTGCCACGACGCTTGAGAGTGTTAATTAGTTTGAGATTTGGCAGAAAAGGATGTGGTGTTATAGCGTCTCTCTCCATCTCTAATAATGGCGTTGTATTAAGGCCGGACCTTGCAGCCGTGATTAGCAACAGCACTGTCATTTTCTCAGCTTCATTACCAAGAAACGTGCCTTTATAGATATCAATAAAATCGCATTTTAATGCACTAAGCAACCTTTGCATCTCTCTCATGGTAAACGGATCTGCATCTTTTGTATTTTTCGCATTATTGGGGAACGGATTAGGCGGTAGGAGATCGTCAAGAACGTTTGCTATAAACCCATAATCCGCCAGAATAATAATTAGTGATTTGAAGCTTGTATAAAAATTCTTGGCCGTCGAGCCGTTTGGGTATTTAATTTTTAGCCAGGATATATAACGTTCCATGTCTCGTTTTGTCAGATCACTTGGCGTAGCAGGTGGTGATTCAATTAGATTTGCGCTTAAAAACTTCATAAAGTTTCTCAATCCTGTGACCGAATAACCAATCAAAGTGGCGACAGAAAAATTCCCTCCTTGTAATAATGCTCTGATAACATAAATGCTTTGAATTGCCCAAGCATCGAAACCCAGACCTAGGTATTGAGAATGATCAATCTGCCTATGGTTTCTCGGGTTTCTTGGCAAGTCAATTTTGATATTTTCAACGGCAGGTTCTAAATTTTTAGTGCCTGGTTGCAGATCTGCCTTATAGTTCTTTTGCTGAGCCAATATATTTACCTCAGTCGTGATTAAGAGAGGTGGTCATAAACATCATGTCAATTTCATCTTCATACGCAAGTACGGATTGAGCTTCCAGTTGATTGATAAGATGCAAATAGATCATCGTTGTTTGAACATCTGAATGGCCCAGCCGATCTCTTACATACATTAGTGGCTCACCTTCAAATTCTTTAGTTTTTCGAAGGGCAAGCAAAGTATAAGTTCCATAGGTGTGACGCAGCATATGGGCACGCACATAGAAACCGCACTTACGTTCGTAGGACTTCATAATGTCTACGACAGCATCTTTTGAGTATTGCTTTCCTTCATTTGTCAGTAATAATGCGGTAACACTTCCATCACCCCTAGAATTACGCATCTGCCGTTGATGAAGGGAATAAGACCACATGTCTTCCATTAGCGACCAAGGCACATCAATGATTCTGGGTCGGTCATACTTAATTTGCATATCTGAAGGCTCAAGAGCAACGCTTATCATCTGCCCACGGCGCAGCCCATTCTTCAACCTGGGATTAAACACATATTTGAGAGGAAAAGACCTGGCTTCACAGGAGCGAAGTCCAGTTCGTACCATGAGGTGAAACAGTATCTGATGGCTTGGATCGGCATCTAAGGCAAGGCATACTTTGACTTGTTCTTTGGTCAAAAATTTCATTAGACGCTTTCGCTCGCGGAGCATTATTGAAATTTTACTTCTTTCTTTCCCAGGCCGAGTTACATGGCTTAAAAGACCTGAGTGGGGAACAATATGAGTTTTTTTCTCACGAAAAGGCAGCACCTTTATTAGGTTGTTCAGCTTCGCCCACCGATAAAATCTCACAATCAACGCCAGACGGTTGTTAACAGTACGCGGATTAAGCGCTAGTTCGCCGATTGACCAATCTCTGTATCTCGAAAGAACGCTAAGGCCGTGAGCTGGGGTTTCATCGTTCCAGGCTAGCGCATTGGCTTCCAGGAAAGCGAAGTAGTCATACAAACGCCGACCGTATGCTTCCCAGGTCAGAGTGCTTAGTGATTCACCTGACTCGATGAGGATGTGCCAAAGAAAGGATTGTGCTGGTTGAACTGGCCACCCATCTGCTCCAATCAGTAATGGAAAGCCTTCGAAGGAGCGGTTAGCCAGAGTCAAATCTTGAGTTGCAAATACAAGCCTCATGTCACGCCCACGCCATCAAGAATAAGATGATGTGAACAGCATAGGATTAACTAACGTTTCTCACCACTCAGATCGTTGTTGGACACCACCACCACCGGTTTGCCCTGCAGATCGGGGCGAAACACCGTCTCACAGGAGGTGTAGAAGCTGTTGACATCAACGAGCGCGAACATGTTTGTGCGATTTCACGGTGTGCGTTACCACGCCAAAGAGCTGCAGTTCGTCCTCTGACTGGAAAACGATGGGAGAATAGTGCTTGTTGTGCGGCAGCAGATGGAGGTACGGGCGAGTGCGCAGCTCTTTCACGGTGAACTCCCCCGCAATCGCCGCCACCACAATATCGCCATGTTCCGCCGTTAACGATCGGTCGATCACCAGCAGATCCCCGTCGCCAATCCCTGCGCCGATCATGGAATCCCCGCTCACTTTCACAAAATAGGTCGCACTGGGGTGTGCGATGAGCAGTTTGTTCAGATCGAGACGATCTTCGACATAATCCTGCGCCGGACTGGGAAACCCGCACGGGACGCGCTCCAGGAAAAGCGGTAATTCGATGATTTCTTTATGTTCACATGAAAAAACAGGATTCATGATAGCCAACCCGATAATAACTGTATATAAATACAGTATTATGCATTTAGCGATCAGATCAAGTCGATTCTGGCCCGCGAAAATGAAGCCGTTGAAGTCACACGGAATTTAAAAAGGAGAGATCATGCTGAAAGTCATCGCGGAAGATTTTATTAAACCGGAAGCCCTTGAGTCCGTACTCCCGCTCTACCGCGCGCTGGTGGAGGCCACCAAACGGGAGCCGCTGTGCATTGCCTACGATTTATATGTGGACGAGAAAGATGCCGGGCATTTCGTTTTTATCGAAGAGTGGCCGGATCGCGCCGCGCTGGATGCGCATTGCGCGAGCGAACACTTCAGACGGCTGGTGCCGATGATTAACCAGCACCAGCGAAAAGCGCCAACCTTTATTCTGATGGGCAGTTTCAGCCCTACAGTTTAAACGTGAAATCAGCGATATACCGCTCGCCACCTTCGGCAATCGCCTTCGAGAGCTTCTTGTAATAACGCTCAACGCCGTAGGCTTCGATGTGCTGGATTTGAGCGCGAACCGGCGCGCAAAACAGCTCGGGATTACCGGCCCCCACTCTTTTGCTGTTGGGCGGCAGCTCGGACGAAATCGCTTTAAACCAGGTGCGCACGGCGCTCTTCAGCGTGGCGGGCACTTTGGCGACGTCATCGATGCCCGTCAGCACCTGCACCGTGGGAAACTGGTTGGCCTCGACCGCTTTTTTGAGACGGTTAAAGAATTGGCTGAATAATTCAAATGAGCTTAAATCAGAAATCTTCTGTTTCGTGGAGCCACGGGTTTTGCTGGCCGCTTTCGCACCGCTTCTCCCGCGTTGAGGGCTTTCTTCGAGCTGCAAATCAAACAGCAGATTGCAGTGCTCCCGACGTTTTTTCACATCGGAGAACATCTCCAGAAAGGTAGAGATAAACTGCGGCGTCATCAGATCGTGAAGCTCATGGTTCACCAGCCACTGGGAGCGCGCAAACGCGCCAGGTGTAATGAACCAGTCCGGTGTGTCGGTGAAGCGCCTTGACCGACCTTTGCTGTCAAATTCGACGAACTCAGCCCCGTTCGCAAAAGCGAAACGGCAGTTCTTCAGACTGATGATAGTGTGGTTCATGATCAACGCATCTTTGATAAATCTGGCTACCACCGCACTCATCACAAAGGCGGTGTGCTTATCATCACGGATGACATATTTCAGATCTTCGACAGACTTCACGCCGGGTTCAAGATTATCGAATTCCAAGAAAAGGTGATACATGCCGATGACTTCCTGATAGCGCCAATCCGCAAAGGATAACACAGATTAATAATGGGGTTGTTAATTGCCAGTATTCCTTTGCAGACACAACATACACTTCAGGCACACTACAATAAAAAACATAGCACACTAACATAAATAAAAATCATCACTTCACATAAAAAATAGACACTACAAACTCACTAAAATAAAACTTTTTCAGAATTTTATGCTGTTTTTAAGCCCGCTCTTGCAACCGTTCTTTGCAGAAATGTTACATCTTTCACGCCCTCTCTCAGGCGCACTATCGGCGAAAAATGGGACTTTCCGAATTTTAAGTGCATAAAAAAGCATTTTATTGCATAGGTAAAGTTGCCACGTTGAGGTGATGTTTAATTGTTTACATCCCTGTAATTCATTGAGCAGATTTATGATTAAGCCAGAAGCTCTCACGCAGGACCTCATTCCGATAATGGAAGCGTTTACACACTATGCAAACCGGATGATTATTTTCCGCTGTTTTGCACACTTTCCATACTCAAGCCTTTCCCCTTTCAAATGAAAATCGGCACAAAAACCAGGGGCGTTTTTAACGGATTTAATACAAATTAAACCGCAGTTTCAGAAAGTTGACTTGTAATCACTCTCCACGCATATTTCACAGCACGAATTAACAAGACAACGTTTGGAGGACTTGAGCAATGCCAAGCCGAGATTACCCGGACAAGCGTGTAGCACGCGGTACAGCAAAGGATGCTAACTTAAAAATGTTAAGCGCGAGGATTGAATCCACGCTGGTCGAATATGTCAGAGCCACGGCGTATGAAACGCGGCTGAGTAAGCAGGAAATTATCGCTGAGGCGCTAGAGCTGCACAGAAGAAGCCGAATGACGGAAGCGGCCACGGAATAAAGACGTGGCCGCCGGTTTAACTGGCTGGCTAGTTATTCCGCCAGCGCGTTCAGGGCAGCCAGAGCGTCATCCGGCAGCACCAGATCGCCTGCCGCCAGGTTTTCGCGCAGATGCGCCACCGACGACGTGCCAGGAATCAGCAGGATATTCGGCGAACGTTTCAGCAGCCATGCCAGTGCAACCTGCATTGGCGTGGCACCCAGTGAATCGGCAACCACCTGAAGGCCGGACGATTGCAGCGGCGTGAATCCCCCCAGCGGGAAGAACGGCACATAGGCAATCCCCTGCTCCGCCAGCTCATCGATCAGCGCATCGTCGCTACGATTCACGATGTTGTAGAGATTCTGCACGCAGACAATCGGAGTGATGCGCTGCGCCTGCGCAATTTGCGTGGCAGTAACATTGCTCAGCCCAATGTGTCGTACCAGCCCCTGACGCTGTAATTCCACCAGCGTAGTTAAAGGTTCTTCGATCGATCCCTCTGCAGGGCCGTGAGCGCTAAACATGATGCGTAAATTCACCACATCCAGCACGTCCAGCTGTAGGTTTCGCAGGTTATCGTGCACCGCCTGCGTCAGCTCCTGCGCCGAAAAGGCCGGCAGCCAGGAGGCGTCAGTTCCGCGACGGGCACCAATTTTCGTTACCAGCGTCAAATCGTCACGGTACGGATGCAGTGCTTCCCGAATCAGCTGATTGGTCACATGCGGGCCGTAGAAATCACTGGTATCAATATGATTCACCCCAGCCGCGACCGCTTCGCGCAGCACTGACAGCGCAGCCGCTTTGTCTTTTGGCGGACCAAATACACCGGGACCAGCAAGCTGCATCGCGCCATAGCCGAGTCGGTTAACCGCGCGAGTCCCTAACGTATAACTGCCACTTTTCTCAATACGGGTCATATGCGTCTACCTGTCTGACTGCCAATTAAGCAGTAGTAAAATTAAAGTTTAGCCCCACTACGTCGATAACAATGATGCAACTTCTGCACATCAAATGGGCTTCCGTCATGCTGAAAAATCTGCACGTTATTACCGGGATTGTCTTTGCTCTCACTATATTCTGCCTGTTGCAAGTCGTCACGGGGGGATTGTTTTATTCCGCTGTCAGCAATGACCGTCATAACTTCCAGAACTCAGGCAACCTGAATGCACAGCAGGAGAGCCTGAGCGACAGCGTCAACACGCTGGTCAAAACTCGCGTCACGGTCACGCGCGTCGCCATTCGTTACCTCAAAAATCAGCGCGACCCGGCCTCTCTGGCGGCGATCAATAAGCTGCTCGGTAACGCCAGCGATTCCCTGACCAAAGCGGAAAACTACTACCGCGCCTGGCAGGCCATGCCTCCGGTGAAGGGCCAGCGCCCGGAACTCACGGCTGAAATGCAAAAAGCGTACATCCAAATGCATGAGGTGATGCGCCTGTCGATTGAGTATCTGCGCGCGGATAACTATCAGGCGTATGGCGATCTCGACGCGCAGCAGGCGCAGGATGGAATGGAAGCCGTCTACACCCAATGGCGGGCGGAAAACAACACCCTGCTGAAAGCGGCGGCCAAAGAGAACCAGAACAGCTTTACCCATATGCAGTGGACGCTGGGCACCATTTTCCTGGTGGTGGTGGCGGTACTGATTGTGTTCTGGCAGGGATTACAGCACCTGCTGCTGAAACCTCTGCGCAGCGTGATGAATCATATTCGCACCATCGCCAGCGGCGATTTAACACAAGCTATTTCCATCGACAGCCGCAACGAGATGGGCCAGCTGGCGGCCGGGCTGCATGAGATGCAGACGTCGCTGGTTACGACCGTCAGCGCGGTGCGCGGCAGTACCGATTCTATCTACACCGGCGCGGGCGAAATCGCCGCGGGCAGCAATGACCTCTCGGCCCGTACCGAGCAGCAGGCCTCTTCGCTGGAAGAGACGGCGGCGAGTATGGAAGAGCTGACGGCGACGGTTAAACAGAACTCAGACAACGCGCGCCAGGCGACGCTGCTCGCGAAAAACGCGTCGGAAACGGCGGATCGCGGCGGGCGTGTGGTGGATAACGTAATTCGCACGATGACTGAAATTGCCGACAGCTCCCAGCAAATTGCGCACATTACCAGCGTGATCGATAGCATCGCCTTCCAGACGAATATTCTGGCGCTGAACGCCGCGGTGGAAGCGGCGCGAGCCGGTGAACAAGGGCGCGGATTTGCCGTGGTCGCCGGGGAAGTTCGTACCCTGGCGAGCCGCAGCGCACAGGCGGCGAAGGAGATCAAAGCGCTGATCGAAAATTCCGTCAGCCGGGTGAATACCGGCTCCGGCCAGGTAAGCGAGGCCGGGGATACCATGAAAGAGATCGTCGCAGCCGTCACCCGCGTAACCGATATTATGGGTGAAATCGCGTCGGCGTCCGATGAACAGAGTCGCGGTATTGAGCAGGTGAGTCTGGCGGTTTCGCAGATGGATAGCGTGACGCAGCAAAACGCCGCGCTGGTGCAGGAGTCCGCTACGGCGGCAGCGGCGCTGGAGGATCAGGCGGAACAGCTGCGCCAGGCCGTCGCCGCATTTCGCCTGAACGTGCAAACGCAGACGATCTCCCCGCGCGCGGCAAACCTGAAAACACCGCAGGTATTGCGCCCGGCGGCAGCCTCCGCCGGGGATGGCAACTGGGAAACCTTTTGATGCACTTAGCGGCTGCGCTTCGCGTGCCGCTCCCGGTTCTCCAGCTTAGCGTCGTCCGATTTTTGTAAGGCTACATAGCACGCACCGCTGCCGCCATGATGGGGCAGCGCAACGCAGAAGGCCTGCACGGCGTCGAATTCCGCCAGCCAGCGCGCCAGGTAGCTGCGCACAATATTGGCATGCGAGCCCTCTTCCCGGCCCTTGCCGTGGATGATAATCAGATTGCGTAAACTGTCCTGCTGCGCCTGCTGAATAAATGCAAACAGCATCTGACGGCACAGCTCCACCGGCTGGCGTAATAAGTTCAGGCTGGCCTGACGCGGGTATTTACCCGTGCGTAGCTTATCAATGACTCCCCGCTGAACGCCTTCGCGCTGAAACATCAGCGGTTCGGAAAGCGGCAGCACATCGAGGAAGCCGAGGGTGAGGAAGTTATCGAGTTGGGTAGTGTCGATACGCTGACGGGCACGCGGATTGCGGCTCGGCTGCCAGTTAATATCGGTGCTGCGCTTCAGCGGCTGGACATCATCCATGGCGTCAAGAAAAAGCGATTTGTCGTCAGGTTTCATGGTGCTCCTCCCGCTACATCTGAAGGCGTACTATACCTGCGCCCGGCGAGCGTCTCAATATCAGCCGAGCGCCCTGAAAAAATAATAACGCGCAGATATGTATTAAAAAAGCTAATAGATAATCGTGAAGCCGCCTTAAAATAAATTTAACAGGTGATTAAGTGTACGGTTTAAGTTAAAAATAAGTTAAATCATGCACTCCGATCACTTTATTTTTAGAGGAAAGCTGTTATAACTAAATAAACCTGCAACACGGATAATAAGCGGGACTTGCACAAGGATGCACTGCTGTGTGTACTGTAGGGTCTGTCCGATGTCGGCAGGCTCTATTTTTTTATTTCCCTTCGTTGAACATTATTCCACGGGCGTGTCTTCTGAACTGCGTTATTAATGACGCCGTCAACGGTGTTTGTCGGGAATCACGTCTTTGGATTAAATAATAAGCGGCTTTGGGTAATATTTCTTCAACCGGCAACATCACCAGATGGTGCGCCAGCAGAGGGTCGCAGCCCAGCTCCTGCGGCAAAATGCTCAAAAAATCGCTTTGCGCCACCAGGCTAATACAGGACGAGAATGTTTCACACACTACGCCAATTTGCGGTATTTGTGAGCGATGGCGGAATATGTCTTCAAGTTGTTTGTAATAACTTCCGCGCGGCGTGGGCATCGTCCAGTTATAATTCATAAGCTCACTAATGGATTTTGCGCCAATCGCCGGATGACCTTGCCGACAAAATATGGCGAAGGGTTTTTCGAACAGTTTTTCAAAGGTAAATTCGTGATCGTAAGGTCCCTGATAATAGGTATTGATGGTGAAATCCAGCTCTCCCTGGCGTAATTCATTGATCATCGACACCAGTTGCCCTTCCATAATTCGCACTTTCACCTGCGGATGCTGCTCGTGAAAACGGGTGATCACCGCAGGCATTAACGTCCGGGCCACGCTGGCTCCCATCCCGATATTGATCTGCCCGCCCTGCAACCCCTGACGCTGGCGAATATCATCCTGCGCGGCGCGTAGCTCTTCGAGGATCAGGTTGGCGTGCTGATAGAAACTCTCGCCGCATTCCGTCAGCGCCACGCCTTTACTGCGCCGCACAAACAGCTGCGCCGCCATCCCCTCTTCCAGCTCTTTGATGGATTTGGTTAACGCCGGTTGCGACAGATTCATCGCCCGGCTGGCACCACGAATACTGCCCTGACGCGCCACTTCGACAAACGCGCGGATCTGATGAAATTTGACCTGAAATGACATAGCCCGACCGATAACCGTTGTTTATCAGAGTAAAGAAATTGTCATCTACTTTAATGGAAATGGATGTGCGAGGGTAATTCCTGAACGGTTAAAACTGTGAAAAATTGGTTAGTGATAAGTAAAAACTATCACAGCGTGAAGCAGTTCACATATTTTCATGATGACAGGAAGAGAGATGGATTCATTGACACAATCCCTTCAAAAATTAATGCCTCAGCTGACAACATGGCGTCGTGATTTTCACCAGTATGCCGAATCCGGCTGGGTGGAGTTTCGCACCGCCGCAAAAGTCGCGGAGATCCTCGATAACCTGGGCTATGCGCTGGCGATGGGCCGCGATGTGGTCGATGCCGACAGCCGAATGGGACTGCCCGACGCGGACAAACTGGCAGCGGAATTTGCCCGCGCCCGCCAGCAGGGCGCGCCAGAGAAATGGCTCAGCGCCTTTGCAGGCGGCTTCACCGGGATTGTCGCCACGCTGAACACCGGTCGTCCCGGGCCGACTCTCGCGTTTCGGGTAGACATGGATGCGCTGGATCTCAGCGAAGCCCTCGACGACAACCATCGTCCGTTCCGCGACGGTTTTGCCTCCTGCAACCCAGGGATGATGCACGCCTGCGGTCACGACGGTCATACCACCATCGGCCTTGGGCTGGCGCATCTGCTGAAGCAGAACGAATCCCGGCTGAACGGCACCCTTAAACTTATCTTCCAGCCCGCTGAGGAAGGCACGCGCGGCGCGCGCGCCATGGTGGCCGCCGGTGCGCTGGATGGCGTCGACTATTTTACCGCGATCCATATCGGCACCGGTGTCCCGACCGGAACCGTTATCTGTGGGAGCGATAATTTTATGGCGACCACCAAATTTGACGTGCGTTTCACAGGCGTTGCTGCCCACGCGGGCGGTAAACCGGAAGATGGCCGCAACGCCCTGCTCGCCGCCGCCCAGGCCGCACTGGCCCTGCACAGCATTGCGCCCCACAGCGAAGGCGCGTCACGCGTGAACGTCGGCGTCATGCAGGCGGGCAGCGGGCGTAACGTCGTTCCCGCCAGCGCGCTGTTAAAAGTGGAAACGCGCGGCGAAAGCGAGGCCATTAATCAGTACGTGTTTGAACGTGCTCAGGCGGTGATCAACGGTGCCGCAGCGCTCTACGGCGTAAAAGCTGAAATGCGCCTGATGGGCGCCGCGACCTCCAGCGTCCCGTCACCGGCGTGGGTTGACTATCTGCGTGAACAGGCAAGCCAGGTGCCGGGCGTGCGCCAGGCCATCGACAAAGTGAAGGCCCCGGCGGGATCAGAGGATGCCACGCTGATGATGGCGCGGGTGCAGCAGAATGGCGGGATGGCCTCCTATATGGTGTTTGGCACCGATCTGAGCGCCGGTCATCACAATGAAAAGTTTGATTTTGACGAGCAGGTCATGGCGGTGGCGATTGAAACGCTGGCCCGTACTGCGCTCAATTTTCCGTGGACGCGAGGTGTGTGATGCAGGAGATCTACCGTTTTATTGACGATGCGATTGAAACCCGATGTCAGACCTTCACCGATATCGCGGATGAAATCTGGGATCATCCGGAAACACGCTTTGAAGAGTTCTGGTCCGCCGAACGTCTGGCGAGCGCACTCGAAGCCGAAGGTTTTGCCCTGACGCGCGAAGCGGGCGGTATTCCGAATGCCTTTATCGCCAGCTTTGGCAGCGGCAAACCTGTAGTGGCCCTATTAGGCGAATTTGACGCGCTGGCGGGTTTAAGCCAGACCGCGCACTGCGCCACGCCGCAATCGGACACGCCCGGCGAGAACGGCCACGGCTGTGGACATAACCTGCTGGGAACAGCGGCGCTGGCGGGCGCGGTAGCCGTGAAAAGCTGGCTGGAAAAACACGGTGGCAGCGGCACGGTGCGTTTTTACGGCTGCCCGGGTGAGGAAGGCGGCTCCGGCAAAACCTTTATGGTGCGCGAGGGGCTGTTTGACGATGTGGATGCCGCCTTGACCTGGCATCCGGAAGCCTTTGCCGGGATGTTTAACGTCAGCACGCTGGCGAATATCCAGGCCTCGTGGCGCTTTCAGGGGATCGCCGCGCATGCCGCGAATTCGCCTCATCTCGGGCGTAGCGCGCTGGATGCCGTTACCCTGATGACCACCGGCACAAACTTCCTCAATGAGCACATCATCGAAAAAGCCCGCGTGCATTACGCCATCACCAACACCGGCGGGATATCGCCGAACGTGGTGCAGGCTCAGGCCGAGGTGCTGTATCTGATCCGCGCCCCAGAGATGGCTGACGCCCAGCAGATCTACGAGCGTATTGAAAAGATCGCGCAGGGCGCAGCGCTGATGACGGAAACCACCGTCGAGCGCCGCTTTGATAAAGCTTGTTCCAGTTATCTGCCGAACCGCACCCTTGAAGCCGCGATGTACAGCGCGTTGCAGCATTACGGTACGCCTGTGTGGACGGAAGAAGAGCGCGAATTTGCCGCTGAAATTCGTAAAACCCTCACGCCAAACGATCTGCAAAACAGCCTGAAAAATATCGCCGCGACGGGCGCAGACGAGGGCAAAGCCTTTGCCCGTCGACATCATGAAACGCTGCTGGTGGATGAGGTCGCGCCCTACGCCATCACCGATAATGTGCTGGCGGGTTCCACTGACGTGGGCGACGTAAGCTGGAAAATGCCGGTGGCGCAGTGCTTCAGCCCCTGCTTTACCATCGGCACGCCGCTGCACACCTGGCAGCTGGTGGCGCAGGGTCGCACCTCTATTGCCCACAAGGGTATGCTGCTGGCGGGAAAAGTGATGGGCGCTACGGCGCTGAATCTGCTGCAGGACGCGTCGCTGCTGCAATCCTGCCGGAATGAGTTTGAACAACAGATAAAAGAACGACCGTACGAGTGTCCGCTCCCACATAACGTGACACCGTCACCTTTAAAATAATAAAACACGCAAACAACAACACAACAGTCCCGAGGAACGCCCATGAGTATGTCTTCCATACCTTCGCATTCCCCATCCGGTAAGGTCTATGGCTGGGTTGAAAGGATCGGCAATAAAGTGCCGCACCCTTTCCTGCTTTTTATCTATTTGATTGTGATTCTGATGATCGCCACCGCCGTGCTGTCGGCTTTTGACGTTAGCGTGCGCAGCCCGGCGGATGGCAGCATGGTGGCGGTGAAAAACCTGCTCAGCGTCGAAGGGCTGCACTGGTTTTTGCCGAATGTGATTAAAAACTTCAGCGGTTTTGCGCCGCTGGGGGCGATTCTGGCGCTGGTGCTGGGCGCGGGTCTGGCTGAACGCGTGGGGTTGTTACCGGCGCTGATGGTCAAAATGGCGTCGGTGGTGAACGCACGTTACGCCAGCTATATGGTGCTGTTTATCGCCTTTTTCAGCCACATCTCCTCTGACGCGGCGCTGGTGATTATGCCGCCGATGGGTGCACTGATTTTCCTCGCCGTGGGCCGTCATCCGGTGGCGGGTTTGCTCGCGGCCATCGCGGGCGTCGGGTGCGGCTTTACCGCCAATCTGCTGATCGTCACTACCGATGTGCTGCTCTCGGGGATCAGCACCGAAGCGGCGAAAACCATTGATACCGCCATGCACGTCAGCGTGATCGACAACTGGTACTTTATGGCAAGCTCAGTGATTGTGCTGACGATTGTGGGCGGCCTGATCACCGATAAGATCGTCGAGCCGCGTCTGGGTCAATGGGAAGGCAGCCGTGATGAAAAGCTGGAGGCACTGAGTAAGGAACAGCGCCACGGCCTTCGCGTCGCCGGCATCGTCTCGCTGCTGTTTATCGCGGCGATTGCGCTGATGGTGGTGCCTGAAAACGGTGTCCTGCGCGATCCGGTAAAACACACGGTCCTGCCGTCGCCGTTTATTCAGGGCATTGTGCCGCTGATTATTCTGTTCTTCTTTATCGTTTCTCTCGCTTACGGCATTGCCATCGGCAAAATTCGCCGTCAGGGCGATCTGCCCCATCTGATGATCGAGCCGATGAAAGAGATGGCGGGTTTTATCGTGATGGTGTTCCCGCTGGCGCAGTTTGTGGCGATGTTTAACTGGAGCAACATGGGCAAGTTTATGGCCGTTGGCCTGACCGATGCCCTGGAGTCCGCCGGTCTGAGCGGCGTACCGGCGTTTGTCGGGCTGGCGCTGCTGTCATCCCTGCTGTGTATGTTTATCGCCAGCGGGTCTGCCATCTGGTCGATTCTGGCGCCGATCTTTGTGCCGATGTTTATGCTGCTCGGCTTTCACCCGGCGTTCGCGCAGATCCTTTTCCGCGTGGCCGATTCGTCGGTAATCCCTCTCGCACCGGTGTCGCCGTTTGTGCCACTGTTCTTAGGCTTCCTGCAACGCTATAAGCCCGAAGCGAAACTGGGTACCTACTATTCGCTGGTGTTGCCGTATCCGCTTATCTTTTTAGGGGTATGGCTGGTGATGTTAATCGCATGGTATCTTGTGGGGCTGCCAATTGGACCGGGGATTTACCCACGGCTTAATTAAGGGACAAAGGATGCTGAGATTACTCGAAGATAAGATTGCCACGCCGCTTGGCCCGCTGTGGATCATTGCCGATGAGCAGTTCAACCTGCGCGCGGTGGAGTGGGAAGAGCACAGCGATCGTATGGTGGAACTGCTGAATATCCACTATCGCGGCGGCTATGAGCGCATCAGCGCAACGAACCCTGGCGGGTTGAGCGCGAAAATGGCGGACTACTTCGAGGGCGATCTCGGCATCATTGATACCTTACCGACCGCCACGGCAGGCACGCCTTTCCAGCGCGAAGTGTGGCAGGTGTTGCGCTCCATTCCCTGCGGACAGATTATGCATTACGGTCAGCTTGCCGAACAGTTAGGCCGCGCGGGTGCCGCGCGTGCCGTCGGTGCAGCCAACGGCTCAAACCCGGTCAGCATTGTGGTGCCCTGCCATCGCGTGATTGGCCGTAACGGCACCATGACCGGCTATGCCGGTGGTGTGCAGCGTAAAGAGTGGTTATTGCGCCACGAAGGCTATTTGCTGTTGTAGAAATCCAGGCTTTTAGTGCTTAATTTTCTATGATTTAGGTCATTATTCCACAATCAAGCTGTGGAATTTCAAGAAGATGGCGACACAATGTCGCCACTTGCCGCTATTGATGGTTTCCCAGGCTTACGCACACTCCAAAAAGATGTTAAAATTGACCAATATCAATTAAGGCTTGAGCAGACCTATGATCCCGGAAAAGCGAATTATACGACGCATTCAGTCTGGCGGTTGTGCTATCCATTGCCAGGATTGCAGCATTAGCCAGCTCTGTATCCCGTTTACCCTGAATGAGCATGAACTCGATCAGCTTGATAATATCATCGAGCGCAAAAAGCCTATTCAGAAAGGGCAAACGCTGTTTAAAGCGGGAGACGAACTGAAATCGCTCTATGCGATCCGCTCTGGCACCATTAAGAGCTACACCATCACCGAGCAAGGTGATGAGCAGATCACAGGCTTCCATCTGGCGGGCGATTTAGTGGGCTTTGACGCTATCGGCACCGGCCATCACCCGAGCTTCGCTCAGGCGCTGGAAACCTCCATGGTTTGCGAAATCCCGTTTGAAACGCTGGACGATCTGTCAGGCAAAATGCCTAACCTGCGTCAGCAGATGATGCGTCTGATGAGCGGTGAGATCAAAGGCGATCAGGACATGATCCTGCTGCTTTCTAAAAAGAATGCGGAAGAGCGTCTGGCAGCCTTTATCTATAACCTGTCGCGTCGCTTTGCTGAACGTGGTTTCTCCCCACGTGAATTCCGCCTCACCATGACCCGTGGCGACATCGGTAACTATCTGGGCCTGACCGTTGAGACTATCAGCCGCCTGCTGGGTCGTTTCCAGAAAAGTGGCATGCTGGCGGTGAAAGGCAAATATATCACCATCGAAAACGGTGAAGCACTGGCGGTTCTCGCCGGTCACTCCCGCAACGTCGCTTAAGCCTCGCTTCTCTTCTGCCGGATCGATAAATTTTCGTGATTTATTGATCTGGCAAAACCTTATCCCCTGTTTCATTCAACATATATAGGTTACTCTTTTAATTACAGACTGTGGTGACAGTAGTAAGGAGACCTGTATGGCAAAGTATCAAAACATGCTGGTGGCCATCGATCCTAATCAGGACGATCAACCGGCGTTACGGCGAGCTGTCTATTTACATCAACGGATTGGCGGCAAAATCAAAGCGTTTTTGCCGATCTATGACTTCTCATATGAGATGACCACCCTTCTGTCGCCTGACGAGCGCACTGCTATGCGTCAGGGAGTGATCAGCCAGCGGACCGCGTGGATCCGCGAGCAGGCTAAATATTACATTGATGCGGGGATCCCCATCGACATCAAAGTCGTGTGGCATAACCGTCCTTTCGAAGCCATTATCCAGGAAGTGATCAGCGAAAAACACGACCTGCTGCTGAAGATGGCGCACCAGCACGACAAGCTGGAAGCGGTGATTTTTACCCCAACCGACTGGCACTTGCTGCGTAAATGCCCTTGCCCGGTGTGGATGGTGAAAGACCAGCCGTGGCCAGAAGGCGGTAAGGCGCTGGTGGCCGTAAACCTCGCCAGCGAAGAGAATTATCACAACGCGCTGAACGAAAAACTGGTTAAAGAGACAATCCAGCTTGCCGAACAGGTTAACCATACGGAAGTCCATCTGGTCGGTGCGTATCCGGTTACCCCTATCAATATCGCCATCGAACTGCCTGAATTTGACCCGAGCGTCTACAACGACGCTATTCGCGGTCAGCACCTGCTGGCCATGAAATCCCTGCGCCAGAAATTCAGTATCGACGAGAAAATGACGCACGTAGAAAAAGGGCTGCCTGAAGAGGTGATCCCGGATCTGTCGGAGCATTTGCAGGCGGGGATTGTGGTGCTTGGCACCGTTGGGCGCACCGGTATTTCCGCAGCGTTCCTCGGTAATACGGCGGAACAGGTGATCGACCATCTGCGCTGCGATCTGTTGGTCATCAAACCGGATCAGTATCAAACCCCGGTGGAACTGGATGACGAAGAAGACGATTGAGAATTGTTAAATAGAAAAAGCCGCCAACGATGGCGGCTTTTTTATGCCGGTTTGTCCGGCACTGAGGTTCGTCAAAGGCCCGGCAGCTAGCGCCGCCGGGCAATAGCACCATTACAGCGCTTTCAGAATCGCATCCACGCTGGCTTTCGCATCGCCAAACAGCATGTGGGTGTTCTCTTTGAAGAACAGCGGGTTTTGCACGCCAGCGTAACCGGTGTTCATCGAGCGTTTGAAGACGATTACGTTCTGCGCCTTCCACACTTCCAGAACCGGCATACCGGCAATCGGGCTACCTGGATCATCCTGCGCCGCCGGGTTCACCGTATCGTTGGCGCCAATCACCAGTACCGTGTCGGTGTCGGCGAAATCATCGTTGATCTCGTCCATTTCCAGCACCACGTCATAAGGCACCTTGGCTTCCGCCAGCAGCACGTTCATGTGACCAGGCAAGCGCCCTGCCACCGGGTGAATACCGAAACGCACTTTGATCCCACGCGCACGCAGCTTCTCGGTGATTTCTGCCACCGGATACTGCGCCTGCGCTACCGCCATGCCGTAGCCTGGGGTGATGATCACTGAATGGGAGTTTTTCAGCATATCCGCCGTGTCTTCCGCCGTGATTTCACGGTGCTCACCCACTTCTTCGTCACCGCTGGATGACGCGCCGTCCGTACCAAAACCACCGGCAATGACGCTGAAGAACGAACGGTTCATCGCCTTACACATAATGTAAGACAGAATCGCACCCGACGAGCCCACCAGTGCGCCGGTAACGATCAGCAGGTCGTTGCTGAGCATAAAGCCCGCTGCCGCCGCTGCCCAACCGGAGTAGGAGTTCAGCATCGATACCACAACAGGCATATCCGCCCCGCCGATAGAGGCCACCAGATGCCAGCCAAACGCAAGCGCGATGACGGTCATCACCAGCAGCGCCAGCACCTGCATGCCGGTGCTTTCGGTACGCACGAACACCACCAGCAGCAGGAAAGAGACTACCAGCGCCGCGAGGTTCATTTTGTGACGGTTTGGCAGCATCAGCGGCTTAGACGAGATTTTGCCGCGCAGTTTGCCAAAGGCCACGATTGAGCCGGTAAAGGTCACCGCACCGATGAAGATCCCAAGGAACACTTCGGTCAGATGGATATTGACCAGAATCGGTTCCATGCCCGGTTCGTGGTACAGATAGCTGTTAAAGCCGACCAGCACCGCCGCCAGACCGACGAAGCTGTGCAGAATCGCCACCAGCTCTGGCATTTCGGTCATTTCGACGCGTTTTGCCAGGCGAATACCAATCGCCCCACCGATAATCATCGCCACCAGGATCCACGCGACGTTGCCGGTATCCGGCCCGAAGATGGTGGCAATAAGAGCAATCGCCATCCCCGCGATACCGAAGTGGTTCCCGCGCTGCGACGTTTCGTGCTTGGAAAGCCCCGCCAGACTGCAAATAAACAGGATTGCGGCAACAATGTATGCAGCTGTTACTAATCCTCCAGACATATGCTACCCCTTAGCCTTTACGAAACATTTTCAGCATGCGCTGAGTCACGGTGAAACCACCGAAAATATTGATACTGGCGATAAGCACCGCGATGAAGCTCAGGAAGCTGATCCAGCCGCCGTGACCAATCTGCAGTAACGCCCCCACCACGATGATCCCTGAAATGGCGTTCGTTACCGACATTAAAGGCGTGTGCAGTGCGTGAGAGACGTTCCACACCACGTAGTAACCGACAACGCAGGAGAGCGCGAACACGGTGAAGTGGCCGAGGAACTCTTTCGGTGCCACGTCAGCGAGCCAGCCGAACAGAATAATCACCAGCGCCATCAGCGCGTATTTACGCCATGGAGAGACCGGTTTCGGCGGCTCTTTGGGTGCCGGTGCGGCTTTCTGCGCCGCCTGAGGCTGTGCGGAAACCTGAATTGGCGGAGCCGGCCAGGTGATTTCGCCGTCACGAATCACCGTCACGCCGCGCACCACCACATCGTCAAAATCAACGACCACGTTGCCGTCTTTCTCTTTACACAGCAGCTTCAGCAGGTTCACAAGGTTCGTGCCGTACAGCTGGGAAGACTGCGTTGGCAGGCGGCCTGGCAGATCGGTATAACCGATGATTTTCACACCGTTGGCGGTGGTCATCACTTCGTTCGGTACGGTGTATTCACAGTTGCCGCCGTTCTGCGAGGCTAGGTCGACAATCACGCTCCCGGCTTTCATGGAATCGACCATTTCACTGGTGATCAGCTTCGGCGCGGGTTTGCCAGGGATCAGCGCCGTGGTGACGATAATATCGACCTCTTTCGCCTGCGCCGCGAAGAGTTCCATTTCCGCTTTGATGAACGCTTCGGACATCACCTTAGCGTAGCCATCTCCGCTGCCCGCCTCTTCCTTGAAGTCCAGCTCAAGAAACTCGGCGCCCATACTCTGCACCTGCTCTTTCACTTCAGGACGCGTATCAAACGCACGTACGATCGCACCGAGGCTGTTCGCCGCACCGATCGCCGCAAGACCCGCGACACCCGCACCAATCACCATTACTTTTGCCGGTGGGACTTTCCCTGCCGCCGTGATTTGACCGGTAAAGAAGCGACCAAATTCATGGGCAGCCTCAACGATGGCACGATAGCCGGCGATGTTCGCCATAGAACTCAACGCATCCAGCGACTGCGCGCGGGAGATACGCGGCACGGAATCCATCGCCATGACGGTGACGCCACGCGCGGCCAGTTTCTCCATCAGCTCCGGATTTTGCGCAGGCCAGACGAAGCTCACAAGCGTGGTGCCCGGATTTAACAGGGCGATTTCGCTCTCGGTTGGCGCATTCACCTTCAGGATTACCGGTGCCTGCCAGATCTCAGACCCGCTCACCACCTCAGCGCCCGCCTGAATAAATGCCTCGTCATCGAAGCTCGCCAGTTTGCCCGCGCCGCTTTCAACCGCGACGGTAAAACCCAGTTTAAGCAGCTGCTCGACCGTTTTCGGTGTGGCAGCAACGCGGGTTTCATTGGCTAACCGTTCTTTTGGTACCCCAATACGCATAGTTTTCCCTTCCATCGGTTCTTGATGATGGTTTGTCGATAAATGACCGCGATTTGCATAAGCGTCGCCAGGGAGAGCCCTGACGGGTAAATAACCACGGAAAATAAAACAGTAACAAACTTTCTATAACCTACTGAAAATACCGCTTGTGATCTACAGCAAGAAAACACTATTTCTGACTTTATCTATGAAAAATAAGTGATCGCGGTCTCTGACAGCGATATTTACCTTATTTTCATCGCCAGGGCCGATAAATAGCTCAAGCGAAGCGGTAAAACATGATATAGCGCCGTATTAGAACAACCCATTAACATTAAATTAACTTGTAAAAGTCATATGCTTAATCAGTTTTACTGCTCAAACGCTTGTTTACTCGACATATCAGTAAATGTTATCGAATTTGATCCTGTCGTGAGCACGGGGAGTGAAAAATCGCGCAGACAGCGACGGGTTTTAAATGCCATAATCGGCGACGAATTCAAATTAACAACAACACCAGTACCTGGTTTGCGCAAGGCGAAGGATTATTTTTATGAAGCTTAAGAACACTCTCCTGGCGTCCGCACTCCTTTCTGCGATCGCCCTGTCCGCTAACGCCGCGACAGAGTTAACGCCGGAGCAAGCGGCAGCGTTGAAACCTTACGATCGTGTGACGGTTACCGGTCGTTTTAACGCCATTAGCGATGCAGTGCGAGCAGCGTCACTTCGCGCTGATAAAGAGGGTGCCGCCTCTTTTTATGTCGTTGATACATCTGATTACGGTAGCGGCGGCAACCTGCGCGTCGTGGTCGATCTCTACAAGCAAGATGCGAAAAAAGCGGATGCGCCGAAAAACCGCGTCATTAATGGCGTGATGGAGTTGCCAAAGGATCAGGCGATTGCGCTTGAGCCGTATGACACCGTGACCGTCCAGGGCTTCTACCGCAGCCAGCCTGAAGTGAACGATGCCATCACCAAAGCCGCGAAAGCGAAAGGGGCTGCCTCTTTCTATATCGTGCGCCAGATTGACGCTAACCAGGGCGGTAACCAGCGTATTACCGCTTTCCTGTACAAAGCCGATGCTAAAAAACGCGTTCTGCAAAGCCCAGATGTGATCCCTGCGGATTCTGAAGCCGGTCGCGCAGCGCTGGCGAAAGGCGGCGAAGAAGCGAAGAAAGTGGAAATCCCGGGCGTGGCAACCACCGCGACCCCAAGTGCTGACGTCGGTCGTTTCTTTGAAACTCAGACCACTAAGGGCGGCCGTTACACTGTCACCCTGCCGGACGGCACTAAAATTGAAGAGCTGAACAAGGCCACTGCCGCCCAGATGGTGCCTTTCGATAGCGTCAAATTCACCGGTAACTACGGCAACATGACCGAAGTCTCCTACCAGGTGGCGAAGCGTGCAGCGAAGAAAGGTGCGAAGTACTACCACATCACCCGCCAGTGGCAGGAACGTGGTAACAACGTGACCATCAGCGCAGACCTGTACAAGTAAATCAGCAGGTGTGAAAAGGCGGCGCAATGCCGCCTTTTTTGTAACTTTTCTCTAATTTCTGCCTCACATCATTGCATGCCTGCAAGACACTCCGTAAAATCCCGCGCCTTAGTGTGATCCACCATTTTTATGCGCTTGTGCGAAATAATTATTCTGGATTTGGACCTTTCATAACAGGAAGCCAATGGAAAAGAAACTTGGCCTGAGCGCTTTAACTGCGCTCGTTTTAAGCTCCATGCTGGGTGCAGGCGTATTCAGTTTGCCGCAGAATATGGCGGAAGTCGCCAGCCCCGCGGCGTTGCTCATCGGCTGGGGGATCACCGGTGTCGGGATCCTGCTGCTGGCCTTTGCCATGTTATTGCTCACGCGCATCCGCCCGGATCTGGACGGCGGAATATTCACCTACGCCCGCGAAGGGTTCGGCGAGCTGATCGGCTTCTGCTCGGCCTGGGGCTACTGGCTCTGCGCGGTGATCGCCAACGTCTCCTATCTGGTGATCGTCTTCTCGGCCCTCAGTTTCTTTACCGATACGCCTGAACTGCGCTTCTTCGGCGACGGCAATACCTGGCAATCGATCGTCGGGGCGTCGGTGCTGCTGTGGTTAGTTCACTGGCTGGTGCTGCGCGGCGTGCAGACGGCGGCGAGCATTAACCTGGTGGCGACGCTGGCTAAGCTGGTTCCGCTGGGCCTGTTTATCGTGCTGGCGTTTATCGCGTTTCGTCTTGATGTTTTCAGCCTCGATTTCAGCGGTGTCGCGCTTGGCGTACCGGTCTGGGAGCAGGTGAAAAACACCATGCTTATCACCCTGTGGGTGTTTATCGGCGTCGAAGGCGCCGTGGTGGTCTCTGCGCGCGCCCGTAATAAGCGCGACGTAGGCCGTGCCACGCTGCTGGCGGTACTGGCTGCGCTGAGCGTCTATCTGCTGGTGACGCTGCTCTCTATCGGCGTGGTGGCGCGTCCTGAGCTGGCTGAGATGCGTAACCCGTCGATGGCGGGCCTGATGGTCAGAATGATGGGGTCCTGGGGCGACGTTGTGATTGCGGCTGGGCTGATTGTTTCGGTCTGCGGCGCTTACCTGAGCTGGACCATTATGGCGGCAGAAGTGCCCTTCCTGGCCGCGACGCATAAGGCTTTCCCGCGCCTGTTTGCGCGCCAGAACAAAAACAGCGCACCCTCGGCGTCCCTGTGGCTGACCAACATCAGCGTACAGGTCTGTCTGGTGCTGATCTGGCTCACAGGTTCTGACTATAACACCCTGCTGACCATTGCCTCCGAGATGATTCTGGTACCCTATTTCTTAGTCGGGGCTTATCTGTTAAAAATAGCCAGCCGCCCGGCACATTACATGGTCGGTGTTGGCGCTTGTCTCTACGGATTATGGTTACTCTATGCCTCAGGCCCTATGCATCTGCTGCTCTCTGTGGTGCTGTATGCGCCGGGCCTGCTGGTGTTTATCTACGCTCGCCGCACGCATCAGTTAGGTCACGCGCTCAAGCGTCGTGAAATGGCGTTGATTGGCATGTTACTGGTTGCTGCCGTACCGGCAACGTGGATGTTGATGGGATAAGCGCGATTTTTCCCATCGTTGAACTCTCAAGGAAAATACGATGGGAAATGTACCGCAACGCCCGATTCTGATTACTGGCGCTGGCCGACGCATCGGCCTCGCCCTTGCTCACCATTTTCTTAGCCAGCATCAGCCGGTGATCGTCAGTTACCGAACAGAATACGACGCTATTGAAGGACTGAGAAAAGCCGGTGCCGTCTGCATCCTGGCAGATTTCGCCACCGACGACGGGATTCTGGCGTTTGCCGACAAGGTAAAATCAACCACCGACGGTCTACGCGCCATCGTGCATAACGCCAGTGCCTGGCTGGCGGAAACCCCGGAAACCTCGCTGAGCGAAACCCTCGCGGCGATGATGCAGATCCACGTCCACGCCCCCTATTTGCTCAACCACGCCCTGCAGGATTTGCTGTGCGGGCACGGTCACGCCGCGAGCGATATTATTCATTTCACCGACTATGTGGTGGAGCGCGGCAGCGACAAACATATCGCCTATGCGGCGAGTAAAGCGGCGCTGGATAACATGACGCGCTCGTTCGCCCGCAAGCTCGCGCCAGAGGTCAAGGTGAATGCTATCGCCCCGTCGCTGATTATGTTTAACGACCATGATGACGCGGAATACCGCCAAAAAGCGCTCAATAAATCACTGATGAAAATCGCGCCGGGCGAGAAAGAGGTGATCGCTCTTATCGACTACCTGCTGACCAGCCGCTACGTCACAGGGCGCTCTTTTGGCGTAGATGGCGGCCGCCCGCTGAATTAGTGAAAGCGGCTCCAGAAGAAGATCAACACCCAGGCGCTGAGGCTCCAGCATACTACCGCCCCGCCCAGCGCCAGGGGTAAGCGCATCATGGCCGTGAAATACCACAGCGACAGAAGATAGATAAAATAGGGAATAATGGACCACATGCCAAACACGATGGTGGTGCGCAGCGCGTCAATGCCCCGCTCTGACGCCACGATATAGTGGGCAATGAGTGCAAAGGTCGGGAATAACGGAATCAGCCCGGCGATATAGTAATTTTTCGTCTTCGCTAAAATGCCAATCAGCACCACGACCAACGCACCCAGCGCGGCTTTGATTAAGAGCGCCATTCTTTTCCCTTAACAATCAACTAACAATACCGCTCAGAATAACGGAACTCGGGTTAATTTAGAAAGATTAATGGAAGGTTAAGGTTGCGCGGTGTATGTTGGCTTTTTTCACGAAAACAGACGTTGTATGAATAAGATCGTTTTTGTTGAGGACGAACCCGAAGTCGGCCAGCTGATTGCCGCCTATCTGGGAAAACACGATATGGACGTTATCGTTGAGCCGCGTGGTGACCGTGCTGAAGAGGTGGTGCTGCGCGAGAAACCGGACCTGGTCCTGCTCGACATCATGCTGCCCGGCAAAGACGGGATGACCGTGTGCCGCGACTTGCGCGCGCAGTGGGACGGCCCGATAGTGCTGCTCACCTCCCTCGACAGCGACATGAACCATATTCTGTCGCTTGAGATGGGCGCGAACGATTATATTCTCAAAACCACGCCGCCAGCGGTGCTGCTGGCCCGTCTGCGCCTGCATCTGCGCCAGCGCGTTGCGACGGAAAACCAGACAGCCTCTGCCGCACTCACGCCCCACAAAGCCATGCGCTTTGGCACGCTATCGATCGATCCCATTAACCGCCAGGTGCTGCTTTCCGGGGTAGATATCGCGCTGTCGACCGCCGATTTTGACCTGCTATGGGAACTGGCCACCCATGCCGGGCAAATTATGGATCGCGATGCGCTGCTGAAAAACCTGCGCGGCGTCAGTTACGACGGTATGGACCGCAGCGTCGACGTCGCCATCTCGCGGCTGCGTAAAAAGCTGCTGGATAACGCCACCGAGCCGTACCGCATCAAAACCGTGCGTAACAAAGGCTATTTGTTTGCGCCGCATGCCTGGGAAACCTGATAACCCGACACGCCCCGTTCGAGCGCTGAAATATCCCCGGACGACAACAGCGGCTGCAGTTCCATCAGCGTCTCTTCCGGCAGCTGATACAGATTCAGCGCCAGCAGCCGCGCAATATCCTCTTCCGGCAGTCGATATTTCAGTATTTTTGCCGGATTGCCACCGACCACGGCGTACGGCGGCACATCCTTCGTCACAACCGCTCCCGCCGCGACCACAGCCCCTTCGCCAATGGTGACGCCAGGCATGATCATTGCCCGCATTCCCAGCCAGCATCCATCCTGCAGCACCGTATCCCCACGCGGCTGATAGGCCTCTTTGATGGATTCCATAAACGGGTAAAGGCTGAGCCAGTCCAGACGGTGGGTGCTGTTCCCGCCCATCAGAATCACACACTCCGCACCGATACAGACAAAGTTACCGATGAAGAGTTGGTCCAGTTCGCCGAGCGGTTCCCAGTTTCTGCTTACCTCATCGCCGAGCAGATACCGCACCACCGAGCGCTCAAAACCCTTGTCCCAGCAGTCGCTGTAATAACTGTGCGTGCCGTTGATGTGAATATTGGGGTTCGTCACCGTCTGGTGAAGATATTCCGTCCTCGACCAATGTTTATCTGACATGTTTGACATCCTTTTCTGATGATATGAAAGGCCTGATTATGCGCGATGGCGCTGTAACCGACTATCAACCACCCTCTAAAACCACGGAAATAAAAAACCGCCCGTAGGCGGTTAGTAGCAAGCTACCTGAGCGGTGGATCAACATCATCAGGTATGATGGGGTCAACGGGGTCAGTATCACCCGGCAGAGGGTCATCTACCGGTACAGGATCAACCCAATCTCGACGTTCAGTCACATTAACCTCCGACGAACGGTGTGTCAGGCACAGCCTGAGTCACTACTTTTTGCTTTTCTGCGGGCTCTTATCGTTGTCTTTCGGCGTATTATCCGGTTTTTTCGGCGTGTCTTTGTTGACTTGCGTAGAATAGTTTTTCACGGCTTACTCCAGTAGGGTATGCAGCCATTCACTGCAGACTAAGTATAGGTCGGTGACCTCAATAAGCCATGCGAAGCGGCACTTCAGCCGGGTTCTGGCCCCTTCAAAATTCAGCCGCGTGAAGGGCGTTGATAAAAAAAAGCCACCCGCCGAAAGCAAGCAGCTTAACTGTTATCTGTGATGTGATGATGCTAAAAAGCGAGGAATAGCAAAGTCATGTCGCGTGGTCATCAGAGAAGATTGATCTTTACCTCGTAACCTTCCAGACCGGTCATTGTTTCACGCTCAGTAAAATCTATGCCAGACACCTCTTTCCCGGTTTTTTTCCGAAGCTCTATGATTTTCTTTGAGATAAGTGCAGAAATCTCTTCCTCGGCTTTTCTTTTAAGATCATCAGCAGTCATAATTTCACCTCTTCTGTCCATCTACAGTGTCATAGGGTAAATATGAGGCCCATCCCTGACAGTTTCAAGTAACTCTATAAAAATTATAGACTATTCTGGTCGAGTTTTGCGCGTCATCGTACTTGGACCCCGCCATGCGTTTGCATGTTGTCAGCCGGGGCAAACCCTGCTTTCATAGCCACTTACCTGGGGCATTGATGAACACAACGCTGCCGCCCTAGTGCCCCAAAGGTAAAATCAGTTCGCTAACTCATTGTGTTAATGGTGTGATTTCATGAAAAAGCTGTTTGTGCAGTTTTATCTTTTGCTGTTTGTCTGTTTTCTGGTGATGACCATGCTGGTCGGGCTGGTTTACAAATTCACCGCCGAGCGCGCGGGCAGGCAGTCGCTTGATGACCTGATGAAAAGCTCGCTCTATCTGATGCGCAGCGAATTACGTGAAATCCCCCCGCACGACTGGGCGCGAACGCTGAAAGAGCTGGATCTGAATCTGTCGTTTAATATGCGCATCGAGCCGCTCAAGAACTACAATTTAGACCCCCAGACCACGCAGCGCCTGCGCGATGGCGATATCGTGGCATTAGACGATCAGTACACCTTTATTCAGCGTATTCCGCGCAGCCATTACGTGCTGGCGGTCGGCCCGGTTCCTTATCTCTATTTTTTACATCAGATGCGCCTGCTGGATATCGCGCTGCTGGCGTTCATCGCCATCTCACTGGCCTTTCCGGTGTTAATCTGGATGCGGCCCCACTGGCAGGATATGTTGCGTCTGGAAGCGGCGGCCCAGCGTTTTGGCGACGGTCACTTTACCGAGCGCATCCACTTTGACAGCACCTCCAGCTTCGAGCGCCTGGGCGTGGCCTTTAACCAGATGGCCGATAACATCAATGCGCTGATCGCCAGTAAAAAAGCGCTGATTGACGGTATCGCCCACGAACTGCGCACGCCGCTGGTGCGTCTGCGTTATCGCCTGGAGATGAGCGAAAACCTGACGGAAGCGGAATCCCTGGCGCTCAATCGCGATATTGGCCAGCTGGAAGCGTTGATCGAAGAGCTGCTCACCTATGCCCGTCTGGATCGCCCGCAGAATGAGCTTAAGCTCAGCTCACCCGATCTGTCGGCGTGGATACGCAGCCACATTGACGATGTGCAGAGTGTGAATCCGCAGCGCACATTGCTGCTCGATAACAGCCCCGGTGATTACGGCGCGCTGGATATGCGTTTGATGGAACGCGTGCTGGATAATCTGGTGAATAACGCCCTGCGCTACAGCGAAAGCAGGCTTCGCATCAGCCTGCATCTGAACGGCAGCGAAGCCAGTTTAGCGGTGGAAGACGATGGCCCTGGTATCGCCGCCGCCGAGCGTGAACGGGTGTTTGAACCCTTTGTGCGTCTGGACCCCAGCCGCGACCGCGCCACCGGCGGCTGCGGGCTGGGGCTGGCGATTGTTCACTCTATCGTTCAGGCAATGGGCGGGCGCGTCAGCTGCGACGAAAGCGATCTCGGCGGCGCAAAGTTCTGCTTTAGCTGGCCGATCTATCACCACATCACCCTGCCTGTCACGGCCTGATGGCGTTACTTCTCATCAGGTAACGCCTGTAAATGCCCATGCCGCACGCCGCGCTGGGCAATCACATCATCGGCGAAATGCTGAATGTCTCCCATATCGCCTTTTAACACCGCGATCTCCAGGCAATCTTCGTGGCTGACATGGACATGCAGCGTAGCGACCGAAAGATCGTGGTGATGGTGCTGCGTCGAGACCAGACGCCGCGCTAGATCGCGTTTCTCGTGCTCATACACGTAAGAAAGTACCGCGAATCCCTGCCTGCCATGCTCCTGGGTGGTCTCCTGCGCCAGCGTGCCGCGCAAAATATCACGGATGGCCTCTGAACGGTTATTGTAACTACGGCGCTGACTGAGACTGTCCAGCATCTCCAGCAAATCATCATCAAGCGTAATTGTGACACGTTGCATCTGAGGTAACCTCAAAGTCTGGCGCGACGGCGCACGGGAAATGCGGGAAGAACCGCGTTTTGCAGTGTTTGTCCGGCAGCGGACGAAAAGGTTAATCGCGCACCGACGGTTTGCGTCTCCACGATGTTCCCCGCGTCCATCACCATGACCCGGTCGCAAAAGCGCTCGACCAGGCGTAAATCGTGAGTGATAAACAGGCAGGCGGTACCGAACTGCTGCTGGAGTTTTTTGAGCAGGCGAATCACGTTCGCCTGCAGCACCAGATCGAGATTCGACACGGCTTCATCAAGGATCAACAGCCTTGGTTCAACGGCCAGCGCCCGCGCCAGGCACACGCGCTGAAGCTGGCCGCCACTTAGCTGCGGCGGGCGCTGAGTGAGTAGCGTGTCATCCAGCTCAACCGCGCGCAGCAGATCACGGGCGCGGGCCATCTGCTCTGCTTTAGACAGGGACAAAAGATGGCGCATCGGTTCGCGCAGAATTTCACTCACCGTTTTACGCGGATTCACCGCGCTGATGGCATCCTGAAACACCATCTGAATTTCACGGCGAAACGCTTTTTTCCGGGATCGGTTGAGCTGCGAAAGCGGCGCCCCCTGCCAGAACACGTCGCCCTGGCTCGGGGATTCCAGCCCTACCAGCAGGCGCGCAAGCGTACTTTTCCCGCAGCCGCTGCGGCCCAATAGCGCCACGGTCTCTCCGGTTTTCAGACTCATGGCGACGTTGTTCAGCACCCACTCTGAGCGGGCGTATTGATGTGAAAGCGCAGAAACAGAAAGCAGTGTCATTGGGTCAACTCCATGCCATACAGGGCCAGATGTGCCGACACCAGCCCGCGCGTCACCGGATGCTGTGGCGCGCGAAACAGCGTCTCAACGTCGCCCTGCTCGACAATGACGCCGTTGTCCATCACCGCCACGTCATCCGCGAGGCGCGCCACGACGCCCATATCGTGCGTCACCAGCAGCATACCGGGCGCGCGGGTGTGCATGATGTCATCCAGTAGATCCAGAATGCGCGACTGGGCCACGGCATCGAGATCGGTGGTCGGCTCGTCGGCGATGATAAACGGCGCGTCGCACAGCACGGCCATGGCGATCATCATCCGTTGCAACATGCCGCCGCTCATCTCGAAGGGATAGAGCTTCAGCACGCGTTCCGCCTCGTCCAGCCCGACGGCCTTTAATGCGGCGATAAGCGCGGTGTCAGCGGAATTTTTACCCAGCGCCTGACAGGTCTCCCTGGCGTGGGTAGCCATGGTATGCAGCGGATTAAAGGCGCTGCGCGGGTTTTGCATAATGGTCGCGATCTTAATCCCTCGCAGGGAGGCTGGCGCCACCGTCTCGCCGTCGGCCAGAATTCGCCCTGCCGTCTGACGCACACCGGCAGGCAATACGCCGAGCGCAGCGGCACAAGTCAGGGATTTCCCGCTGCCGCTACCCCCCACCAGCGCCAGCACCCGCCCGCGTTTGAGCGTTAGCGAGACGCCGTTGACTAACGTGCGATCCGCCTCGAGCACGATATTCTGCAAATCAATCTGCTTTGGCATCAGTGGGCATGCTCCGTGACCAGATGAGGATCGAGGTGATCGCGCAGGGCGTCACCCACCAGATTAAACGCCATCACGCTGATAAACAGCGCCAGCCCCGGCCAGAACATCTGCAACGGCTGCGTCCAGATATACTGACGTGCATCGTTAATCATCACGCCCCACTCGGGCGTCGGGGCCGTCACGCCCAGTCCGAGAAATGACATCCCCGCGACGTGCAGCATCATATGACCGATATCAAGCGTCGCCAGCACCAGCAGTGACGGCAGCGCCGCCCCCGTCAGATGGTCGACAAAAATACGCACATGCCCGGCCCCCGACAGGCGCGACGCGAGGACAAACTCCCGCTGACGCAGCGCGATCACCAGGCTGCGCACCATCCGCGCGTACCAGGCCCAGTGGGAAAGCGCGATGGCGATGATGACGTTAGTCAGCCCCGTCCCCAGTACGCCCACGAGAAAGAACGACAAAATCGAGGTTGGAAAGGTCATGAACATATCTGCGATGCGCATGGTGAACTGATCCACGCGCCCGCCAAGCAGCCCGGCCGCCCCGCCAATGGTCATTCCCAGAATCAGCACCAGCAGCAGACAGGCCATTACCGATCCCAGAGAGACGCGCGTTGCCGCCAGCAGACGCGAAAAGATATCGCGCCCCAGATGGTCGGTGCCGAGCCAGTGCTGGCTGTCGGGTGACAGAAGCCGCGACGGCAGATCAATCACCTGCGGATCGTACGGCAGCCACCACTGGCTGGTGAGGGCAATCGCCGCCAGCAGGGCAATCATCATCATCGCCAGCCGGACAGGCCAGCGTGCAGAACGGTAAAAATTCACGCGTGCGCTCCTTCATGACGACGAATGCGCGGGTCAAGCGCCGCATTCAGCACATCCACCGCCAGATTGCAGAGGACAAAAACCACCACCATGATCAGCGTAAAACACTGAATGACCGGATAGTCGCGGTTAAAAATCGCCGAGACGGCGTAACGCCCTACGCCCGGCCAGGCGAAGATGTTCTCGATGATCATCGTCCCGCCGATCAGCTCGCCGATGTGCATTCCCACCGCCGTGATCATCGGCAGCGAGGCGTTGCGCAAAATATGGCGGCGCTCGGTCTGTTTATGGCTCAGGCCGCGCAGACGCGCCCAGGTGACGTGCCGCTGCCCGGCAACATCCAGCATGCTGGCGCGCAGCAGCCGGGCGTTAATCGCCAGCGACATAAAGGCAATCGACACGGCGGGCAGAATCAGATGCTGCCAGTCGCCGTAGCCCATCGCCGGGAGCCATTTGAGATAAACCGAAAAGAACATCACCAGCAAAAACGCCAGCCAGAAGTTGGGCATAGAGACGCCCAGGAAAGAGATCACCCGGACGATGAAATCCGGCAGCCGATCGCGATGGCGCGCGGCCCAAATACCGAGTGGCACGGAGGTAAACAGGATCAGCACCAGCGCCGCACCGGCCAGCAGCAGCGTTGCGGGCAAAAAGTGCATAACGTCGTCCAGCACCGGGCGCTGGGTGGCGAAAGAGATGCCAAAATCCAGGTGCAGCGCACGCCACAGCCAGGTGCCGTACTGAACGATTAACGGCTGATCAAGACCGAGCATCACGCGGGTAGAGGCCACCATCTCCGGCGTGGGGGGCAAATTAGACAGACGCAGATAATCCAGCGCGGGATCGCCGGTGCCGAGTCTCAGCATCAGAAAGATAATTACCGAGGCGGCGAACACCATCGGGATCAGCAGCAGTATGCGCCGCAGTATATAGCGCCACATCAGGGTTTCACCGGCTGGATAAGTTCAAACGGAATGTCGGACGCAATGGGCGCAAACGGGATCACCCCAAGTTCAGGCTTCGCCACCACCATCATCGACACATAGCTAATCGGCAGATAGACCGCGTCGTTGTGCAGTCGGGTCAAAATATCGCGGTATAACGCCTGACGCTGAGGTTCATCGCGGGTGGAAAGCACTTCTCCAATCTCTTTATCAATGACGGGCTTATCCGCGAGCCCCCGCTGCGCCTGATAATCGGCGTGGGACGGCACGCGCATCGAGCTCATAAAGGCATGTGGATCGTAAGGCGCGCCCCAGGTGCGGTTGAAAATCATGCCGAATCGACCGTCGCGCTGCCGGGCGTAGATACTGCTCTCCTCTTCCCCCACCAGCGCCACATCGACGCCCACCTGACGCATGTCGGCCTGAATGATTTCCGCCATCGATTTGCTCAGGGCGTCGGTGCCGATATAGGCGAGTTCTACCCGCAACGGCTGACCATTTTTCTCGCGGATAGCTTTACCGCTCACGGCCTTCCAGCCCGCCTGTTCCAGCAGCGTTGTGGCCTGCTTTGGATCGTACTCGCGCGGCTTGAGGCCGATGTTTGCATAAGGCACTGTCGGTGCGAACAGCGTGTCCGCCACTTTTTGCGTGCCGTACAGGGCGTTATCGATCAGGGATTTTTTGTTCACCGCAGAGTTCAGCGCTTCGCGCACCGCCAGATCGTCCGTCGGCGCTTTGGAGGAGTTCAGCGCCAGCATGACCGTTTCAACGGGCTGGGAAAGCTGGGTGCGGTAGTGTGGGCTTTGGCTGAAGCGGGCGAAGGTATCGAGAGGCAGCAGCCCTTCGTTACCATACAGCAGGTCAATATCACCTGTTTCAAACGCCACGGCGCGGGTCGTCGGGTCCGGGATCACCTTCACGGTGATCTGCCGGATGGCGGGCTTTTTACCCCAGTAGCGATCGTTGCGCACCAGCACGTCAACCTGGTTAAGCCTGGACTCTTTCAGCACCCATGGTCCGGTTCCGATTGGCGCGTTAATGCCGTTCATCGTTTCGTTATTTTTAAACTGCGACGGGGCGATAAAGCGGAACGGACGCGGCAGCGCGAGCTCCTGTAAGAACGGGTAATAGGCGCTTTTCAGGGTGATTTGCAGCTCAGAGTCGCTCAGGGCTTTAACATCCGTGATCTGCCGGGCCAGCTCCAGCCAGGCGTGGCGCTGGCGGTTATCGAGCACAGCGCGGAAGTTCTCGGCGGCGGCCTGCGCGTTAAAAGGTTCGCCGTTGGAAAACGTGACACCGTCACGAAGCGTAAATACCCAGGTTTTGCCATCCGCCGTGTGGGTCCAGCTTTTCGCAAGCCAGGGTATGACCGAACCATCGGCCTGATACTTCACCAGCGGTTCGTAGACCATGCTCTGGGCAAACATTTGATTGGGTGTATAAAGATGGGGATTGAGCGGTCCTACATTGACGGGCCACGCGGTTGTCAGTTCGTCGGGGGCGGCTGCCTGTGCGAAGAACGACGCGCACGCCAGCAGCGCGCAGACAATACGGCCAGGTCTGGACAAGGATTGCCTCTTACCATTTAGGGGTAGATAAAACGTGTGACGATTTTAGGTTTTCATCATACTTTTTACCTGTTCTGGATCAACCGAGGGGCCGCAAGAGACGGGAAGTATACAAATTTCGTATATTTAACCCCCAACTAATAAGCATCCATTGTCTCTGCCAGACCCATTCCGCACCCTAGCCTGACCCGGCACACTGTGCTATATAATAAGTATGTTGTAACTACTGCGAGCGTTTTATGGCGACCTACGATCTTATTGAGCGGCTAAACTCCACTTTTCACCAGATAGAACACGAACTGATGAGCCTGAGCGAACGGCTGAAAACCTGTCGGCTGCTGGCCGCGCGGGTTTTCACCCTGCCGGACGTGGTGAAAGGCGCAGAGCACGATCCGCTGGATGTGATTGAGGTGAAACAGCACATCGGCAAGGAGGCGCTGGATCTGACGCTGGCGCACTATCGCCATCTGTTTATTCAGCAGCAGTCAGAAAACCGCAGCAGTAAAGCCGCCGTGCGTCTGCCGGGGGTGATCTGTCTCCAGTGCAACACGCCCCTGCGCGAACAGCTTGAAAGCCAGATTGCGTACATTAATACCCTCAAAGCCGCGTTTGAGAAGATCGTAACCGAAGAGTCGGGTCTGGCCCCTGCCGCGCGCTTTGAGTGGGTGCATCGCCAGCTGCCGGGCCTGATTACCCTCAATGCCTACCGCATGCTGACGCTGCTGCGTCATCCGGCGACCCTGCGCTTTGGCTGGGCGAACAAACATATCATCAAAAATTTCACCCGCAATGAGGTGCTGTCGCTGCTGGAGAAGAGCCTGAAATCGCCGCGCACCATGGCGCCCTGGTCGCGCGAACAGTGGATTGAGCGGTTAGAGCAGGAGTACGAGAATATTGCCGCGCTGCCTGCCGATGCGCGCCTTAAAATTAAACGTCCGGTGAAGGTGCAGCCGATTGCACGCGTCTGGTATGCGGGAGAACAAAAGCAGGTGCAGTACGCCTGCCCGACGCCGCTGATTGCCCTGTACGATGCAGATCAGGGGGCGATGGTGCGAGACATTGGCGAACTGCTGAATTACGATGCGGACAATATTCAGCATCGTTATAAACCTCAGGCGCAGCCGCTGCGCTTGATCATTCCACGGCTGCACCTGTATGTGGCGGAGTGATTACTTCAGGCTGCCTACCATCTCTTCCGGGCGCACCCAGGTGTCAAACTCGGCCTCCGTCAGATAGCCCAGCGCCAGCGCTGAGGTTTTCAGCGTCAGCCCCTCTTTGTGCGCTTTTTTAGCGATTTCAGCCGCTTTGTCGTAGCCGATATGCGTGTTGAGCGCGGTGACCAGCATCAGCGACTCATTCAGTAGCTGACTGATACGGTCGCGGTTTGGCTCGATGCCGGTCGCGCAGTGCTCGTTGAAACTCTCCATACCGTCCGCCAGCAGGCGCAGCGATTGCAGGAAGTTATGGATCACCATCGGGCGATAGACGTTCAGCTCAAAGTTGCCTGACGCTCCGCCGAGATTCACCGCAACGTCGTTACCGATCACCTGACAGCAGAGCATGGTCATGGCTTCGCACTGAGTCGGGTTCACTTTGCCCGGCATGATGGAGCTGCCCGGCTCATTTTCCGGAATGCTGATTTCACCGATCCCGCAGCGCGGCCCGGAGGCCAGCCAGCGCACGTCGTTGGCGATTTTCATCAGCGAGGCCGCCAGCCCTTTCAGCGCACCGTGGGCGTGGACCAGCGCATCGCAGGTGCCGAGCGCTTCGAATTTATTCGGCGCGGTCACAAACGGCTGCCCGGTGATCGTGGCCAGCTCTTTCGCCACGCGTACGGCATATTCCGGATGGGTGTTAAGCCCCGTCCCCACCGCCGTACCGCCCAGCGCCAGCTCCGAGAGGTGCGGCAGGCTGTGGTCGATATGCTTGAGGTTGTGTTCCAGCATCGCCACCCAGCCGGAGATCTCCTGCCCGAGGGTCAGCGGCGTGGCGTCCTGCAGATGGGTACGACCAATTTTGACGATGTCAGCGAACGCCTGCGATTTTGCCGTCAGGGTCTGAGTCAGCACTTTCAGCTGTGGAATGAGATGCTCGCGCAGGCCGATGATCGCCGCCACGTGCATCGCGGTCGGGAATACATCGTTAGAACTTTGGCTTTTATTGACGTCATCGTTCGGGTGTACTTTGCGCTCCATCCCGCGTACGCCGCCCAGCAGTTCGCTCGCGCGGTTCGCCAGCACCTCGTTCATGTTCATGTTGCTTTGGGTGCCGGAGCCGGTCTGCCAGATGACAAGGGGGAATTCGTCAGGGTGTTTATCGGCCAGCACTTCGTCGGCGGCGCTGATGATAGCGGTGGCTTTTTCGGCGGACAGCAGGCCCAGATCCTGGTTGACCTTCGCGGCTGCGCGTTTGGTGAGCGCCAGGGCGTGGATCAGTGAGACGGGCATTTTCTCCGTCGAGATGCGGAAATGTTCCAGCGAGCGCTGAGTTTGCGCGCCCCATAGCTTGTCAGCCGGGACGTCGATTGCGCCCATGGAATCTTTCTCGCGGCGTTGCGTTGTCATTACTTTCTCCTTGATAACAATGAAATGGGGGACATTGCTCACATGCTGGATTAAGTATTGTTTGCTTCAGGAAAACGGTATGGCGCTTTGTGCGCTCTTGTGGTGAGTCATGCCGGGTGAAGCGAAACTGCCACCCGGCACAAAAACTACTTAACGCAAGCTGAACACTGGGACGACTGGATCTGTTTGAAGAAGTCGTTGCCTTTGTCATCCACGAGGATAAACGCCGGGAAATCTTCCACTTCAATTTTCCAGATGGCTTCCATCCCCAGCTCCGGGTATTCCACGCACTCCAGGCTCTTAATACTGCCCTGTGCCAGCACCGCTGCCGGGCCGCCAATGCTGCCGAGATAGAATCCGCCGTGTTTGTGGCAGGCATCCGTCACCTGCTGGCTGCGGTTGCCTTTGGCCAGCATGATCATGCTCCCGCCGTTGGCCTGCAGCTGATCCACGTAGGAGTCCATGCGCCCTGCCGTTGTCGGGCCGAGTGAACCAGAGGCATAACCTTCCGGGGTTTTCGCCGGGCCTGCGTAGTATATCGGGTGGTCTTTCACGTACTGCGGCAGACCTTCGCCCTTATCCAGACGCTCCTGCAGTTTCGCGTGAGCGATGTCACGGCCAACGATAATGGTGCCGTTCAGCGACAGACGCGTGGAGACCGGGTATTGCGACAGCTGGGCCAGGATTTCGCTCATCGGACGGTTGAGATCGACATGCACCGCTTCACCTTCACCGGCCTGACGCAACTCCTGCGGAATGTATTTCCCCGGATTGTTTTCCAGTTTTTCGATCCAGATACCGTCGCGGTTGATCTTCGCTTTGATATTGCGATCCGCAGAGCAGGAGACGCCCATCCCGACCGGACAAGACGCACCGTGGCGCGGCAGACGGATGACGCGGATATCGTGAGCAAAATATTTGCCGCCGAACTGTGCGCCTAAGCCTAAGTTCTGCGCTTCTGTCAGCAACTCCTGTTCGAGCTGAACGTCACGGAATGCCTGACCGTGTTCGTTCCCTTCCGTTGGCAGGCCGTCATAGTATTTGGTCGACGCCAGTTTGACGGTTTTCAGGGTGCTTTCCGCCGACGTCCCGCCGATAACAAACGCGATGTGATACGGCGGACAGGCTGCCGTGCCAAGCGTGCGCATCTTCTCGACCAGGTAATTTTTCAGCTTGCCCGGCGAAAGCAGCGCTTTGGTTTCCTGGTACAGATAGGTTTTGTTCGCGGAGCCGCCGCCTTTGGCGATGCACAGGAATTTGTACTCGTCGCCATCGACACTGTAGAGGTCGATTTGCGCCGGCAGGTTAGTGCCGGTGTTCACCTCTTTATACATATCCAGCGCCGCGTTTTGCGAATAGCGCAGGTTATCTTCGATGTAGGTGTTGTAGACACCGTGCGCCAGCGCCGCTTCGTCACCGCCGCCGGTCCAGACGCGCTGGCCTTTTTTACCGGTGATGATCGCCGTGCCCGTGTCCTGACAGGTCGGCAGAATGCCTTTCGCAGCAATATCGGAGTTACGCAGGAACTGCAGCGCGACATATTTGTCGTTTTCGCTGGCCTGCGGATCGCTCAGGATATCGGCAACCTGCTGCTGATGCGCGGGACGCAGCATAAAGGAGGCATCGTGGAAGGCGTGCTGCGCCAGTAAGGTCAGCGCCTGCGGGTCAACTTTGAGGATCTCCTGCCCTTCGAATTCAGAGACAGAGACGTGATCGGATGTTAACAGATAGTATTCGGTCTGATCCTTTGCCAGCGGGAAAGGATCTTGATAATGAAAGGGTTTGTTCGACATTGTTCTCTCACTTACTGCTTCGGTCTGGTTATTTAAGAGCAGATGTTCCGCTGCCCTGCTTAAAAGCGAGTTTGCTTATCCTACACAATTTTTTAACAAAAACTGAGACTAGTACGACTTTTTACATGCGCAGGTTACTTCCGGGCGGTTTATTGCTTTAATACGCGAAGATAATTCCACATTTGAAACAGGGCTTGATAATGCAAAAACTCATCAACTCAGTGCAGAACTATGCCTGGGGAAGTCAAACTGCGTTAACGGATCTCTACGGTATCGCCAATCCTGACAACCTGCCGATGGCAGAGCTGTGGATGGGTGCGCATCCGAAGAGCAGCTCAAAAATTGAAGACGCCAGCGGCCAGGTCCGCTCTCTGCGCGAGGTGATCGACGCGGACAAAGCGACGCTCCTGGGCGATGCCGTGGCGCAGCGTTTCGGCGAACTGCCGTTCCTGTTCAAGGTGCTTTGCGCCGCACAGCCGCTCTCCATTCAGGTGCACCCGAACAAGAAAGCGTCTGAAATAGGTTTTGAGAAAGAGAATAAAGCCGGTATCCCACTGGATGCCGCCGAACGTAACTACAAAGATCCGAACCATAAGCCAGAGCTGGTGTTCGCGTTAACGCCGTTCCTGGCGATGAACGCCTTCCGCGAGTTCTCGGAGATTGTTTCGCTGCTGCAGCCGGTCGCGGGCGCCCATCATGCTATTGCCCATTTCCTCGAAAACCCGGACGCCGCAGGCTTAAGCCAGCTGTTTGCCAGCCTGCTGAATATGCAGGATGACGAGAAATCCCACGCGCTGGCAGTGCTGAAAGCCGCTCTCAATAACCAGCAGGGTGAACCCTGGCAGACCATTCGCCTGATTTCTGAGTTCTACCCGAACGACAGCGGCCTCTTCTCTCCGCTGCTGCTGAACGTGGTGAAACTGAATCCGGGCGAAGCGATGTTCCTGTTTGCGGAAACCCCACATGCCTATCTGCAGGGCGTGGCGCTGGAAGTGATGGCAAACTCCGATAACGTACTTCGCGCCGGACTGACGCCAAAATATATCGATATCCCGGAGCTGGTGGCGAACGTCAAATTCGTCGCCAAACCTGCCGCAGAGCTGCTGACTCAGCCGGTGAAAAACGGCGCAGAGCTGGACTTCCCGATTCCTGTCGACGACTTCGCTTTTGCGCTGCACGACCTGAGCGCGACGGAAACCGCGGTCTCACAGCAGAGTGCGGCAATCCTGTTCTGTGTTGAAGGCGAAGCGGTGCTGAGCAAAGGCGAACAGCGCCTGGTGCTCAAACCTGGGGAGTCGGCGTTTGTCGCGGCGAATGAGTCCCCGATCGCTATCAGCGGAAATGGCCGCCTGGCAAGGGTCTTCAATAAGCTATAAGTTTATCGACTCTCTTGCTAAGCTAGTGGAAGACTTAATCACCAGGCGGTTTTTACCGCCTGGTTTCATTTTATGGACAATCATGATGAAAAAAACGGTTATAGCGGTTGGTGTTGTTGTCGCATTAGGGGTGGTCTGGACGGGCGCCTCCTGGTTTACGGGCAAACAGCTGGAGAGTCGTCTGGCAGAGATGGTGGCGCAGGCTAACAGCGAAATCAAACGCACGGCGCCGGAAGCCGGGCTGGAATTAAGCTATCAGAACTATCAGCGCGGCGTCTTCAAAAGCCATATGCAACTGGTGGTTAAACCCGTTGCGGGCACCGAAAATGGCTGGCTGAAAGACGGTCACAGCGTGGTGCTGGACGAAGTTGTCGATCACGGTCCGTTCCCGCTGGCACAGCTGAAGCATTTCAATCTGATTCCGTCCATGGCGTCGGTAAAAACCACGCTGGTCAACAACGAAGCGTCTAAACCACTGTTTGAACTGGCGAAAAATGAGTCGCCGTTTGTGGTGGATACACGTATCAGCTACGCCGGCGATACAAGCTCCGATATTGCCCTGAAAGCGCTGAATTATGAAAAAGGCGACGAGAAAGTGGCCTTCAGCGGCGGTGATTTCAAACTCGACGCGGACCGCGACGGTAACGTCTTTACCCTGAGCGGCTCGGCGGAAAGTGGCCTGGTCAACGCGGTTAACGAATACAATCAGAAGGTTCAGCTGACCTTCAATAATCTCAAAGCCGACGGCAATAGCCGTATGACTACCTTTGGCGAGCGCATGGGCGACCAGCAAATCAGCCTGGGTAAAATGGCGATTGCCGTGGAAGGCAAAGAGATGGCCGTTCTGGAAGGGATGGAATTGGTCGGTAAATCCGATCTCTCCAAAGACGGTAAGAGCGTCAACAGCCAGCTGGATTACAGCCTGAATAGCCTCAAAGTGCAGAGCCAGGATCTGGGCTCCAGCAAACTGACCCTGAAACTCGGCAATATCGACGGCCAGGCGTGGCATCAGTTCAGTCAGCAGTATCGTGCGCAAAGCCAGGCGCTGCTGGCCGATAAAGAGCTGATGACCAAAAATCCTGAGCTGTATCAGCAAAAAGCGATGGATGCCCTGTTAAGCAACCTGCCGCTGCTGCTGAAAGGCGAGCCGGTGATCACGATCGCCCCACTGAGCTGGAAAAACAGCAAAGGCGAAACCAACTTCAACCTGTCCCTGTTCCTGAAAGATCCGGCCACCGCGACCGGTGAAGCACAGACGCTGGCGCAGGAAGTGGATCGCAGCGTGAAATCCATCGACAGCAAACTGACGATCCCGATGGATATGGCGACCGAGTTTATGACCCAGATTGCGAAGCTCGAAGGCTATAACGACGCCGATGCGGCTAAGCTCGCCAGCCAGCAGGTGAAAGGCATGGCGGCCATGGGCCAGATGTTCCGCATCACCACGCTTGAAGACAACGTGATTGGCACCAGCCTGCAGTATGCGAATGGTCAGGTGACGTTAAACGGTCAGAAAATGCCGCTGGAAGACTTTGTCGGTATGTTTGGTATGCCAACACTTGGGATGCCGGAACCGGCTGAACCTGCGGCTCCAGCAGTACCGCAGCAGTAATGCAGGCATTGCCCGGCTCGTTGTTCGCCGGGCATTAGCCTTACCCGCCGGGTGCGCTGTGCCACCCGGCAGTTCTACGCAGAGAAATCCACCCCTTGCTGCCAGCGGTTTTCCCAGTGCGCAAGATACTCCGCCACCAGATCCGGCGCGTTGTGAATCACTATCACGTTTTCCGAATTCTTAGACTCCGCCGTTTTGGCAAAATTAAATGACCCGGTTTCGACCGTACTCCCGTCTACAATAATCACTTTATCGTGTTGAATACGGTAGTGATTATCCGTTCTGAGCTTAACGCCGTTGTGTGCCACATAGCGCATCGCCTGCAGGCTTTTCCCACTAACGTTGCCGTTCTGATCAATCACGATTTGCACAACGACGCCGCGCTTCTGCGCCGCCACCAGCGCGGCCATGATATCCGGGGCGCTAAACGAAAAGGCCATCATGCGGATCGATTTTGTCGCGTTATTGATGGTTTTGAGCACCAGCTCCTGGGCACCCCCTTCCGGTGAAAAACCGACTTCTATATTGCTGGCGGCAAAGGAGATGGCGGGAACAAAGGCTAAAGCGAGCAGGGTTTTACAGAGTTGCATGGCGGTAATCGTTTTACAGAACTTAACAGGAGCGCAGAATATGCCTCGTAAGGCGGGCAAGGCTCTTGATCTGGATCACCGCCTCCTGATGCCCTCTGCCTAAAAGCGTGAAAAACAGGCGCCTGCCGGGCCGCATTTTTGTATACTGCGCGCTCTATTTTTCCTGGACGGCGGCACAGTCAGCTTTTAAGAATGAACATTAAAACACCATTACTGCTTTTGTCCCTGTTGGTGTTAGCTGGCTGTGGAAACAGTACGTTATCGCAAATGGATATGCCGGAACAAAAGAGTACCCGCGTTGTGGTCGGATACTACGGTCGCGGGATCGACCCGATGATCCAGCAGTACATGCAAGAAAAAGAGGTGACCGGGATGATTGTCGCCATTATTCAGCATAACGGCCCCACCGAATTTCACAGCTACGGCGTAACCGACGCAAAAAACCAGTACCCCGTCACCCCGGATACCCTCTTTGCACTCGGCTCACTGAGCAAAGGTGTTACCGCCGAAGTCACGACCCTGCTGGTCAATGAGGGCAAACTCCACTGGACGGATACGCTCGCGACCTTACTTCCTGACGACACACCCTTAAGTGCTGACGCGCAACACATCACCCTGTTACAGCTGGTCACTCACACCTCTGGCTTACCGCGCCAGCCGATGGATCTGTTGACCCTCGAAAATCTTGTGCGCTATTTCAGTACCGGCGAGAACTTCTATTCAGAACTCGACAGCGATAACGTACTCAATTACCTGCGCGATTTCTCTGCGCCTGACTCACACGAACCGCAGTATTCAAACATCGGCTACGCCCTCCTCGGCTATATTCTGCAACGAAAGACGGATGAATCGATCGAAGCCCTGGCCCAGCGGCTGATTTTTCAGCCACTCGACATGCAAAACTCCAGCTATACGCCGGAAATACTGGCGTCATACCCGAGGCGTGCGCTCGGCCACGCAGGAGATCAACCTAAATTTATACGCCGTGGCGAACTGACGCCGGACTGGCATTTTCAGCACAACATGACCGCAGCGGCAAGCCTGTACAGCAGCGCCCGCGATCTGGCGGCCTACGCCCGGGCGCACGTCAGCGCGACGCAGGATAAGGCGATCAACCAGGCCTTCAAGGATGTCACCCGAACTTACTATTATCGGCACAAAGAGGCCGCCAATATCGCGTGGGTGAGTGACGAGACGGACGGCCAGAAAATGACCTATCAGGTGGGGTATATTGGCGGGTATTCCAGTTACATCGGCTTTGATAAACAGAATCAAAATGCGGTGATTGTGCTGCAAAACAGTTTCAACTGGAGTAATTACATCGGCCAGACGATTTTGACTCATCTGGCGAAAAAGCCGCAAAACCGTGCGGCACATTGATTCACATCGTTATTTCGTCGTAACCAGTCGCGCCGACACAATCTGATGACCGGCCTGGACGTCTGATTTCTCAATTCGCTGCATCATGCGGTCTGCCAGGGTATAACCCATCTCCCGCGCGGGCGTTGTCGCCCAGACAATAGGCAGATCGTCCAGCGCGTTTTCCCCGACATCCGCAAAAGCACCCAGCGCCACCTGCTGGTCGAAGAAGGTCTCCACGCCACCCTCACCGCTCTGACGCCCGGCGCGGAGCAGGCCGAACCAGGCCCCCATGGCGATAATATCGTTGTAACAGATCACCGCGCTAATGGTGGGATTACTGCGCAGCAGCGCGCCCATCGCTTCGGCGGCTTTTTTCTGGCTCGATTCGCACTCAACCACCCATTCGCTGTGGAACGGCAGACCGTATTTTATCAGCGTCGAGCAGTAACCGCCCACGCGTTCGGCGCGCGTAAGGGACGAACTCTTGCCGCCCAGCCAGGCGATGCGCTGATGCCCGCGACGAATCAGATGCTCGGTCAACATTTGTGCGGCCTGCATGTTATCGGGCCGCAGGGTATCGGCTTCATCGAGATAGCTGGCGCGTGAGGCAAACACCAGCGGAACGCCCTTCTGCGCCGCTCGCTCGCACAGCTCGCTCCCCACGCCAGACGCACCTGCGATAATCACGCCGTCCACGCCCTGCGTCAGCAGCATATCCAGCCGGGAGAGCAGTTGATCCGCTTCGCGCCCGCCATGGAGTAAAAAGACCATCCGCCCCTGCGCTTCCAGCGCTTCCGTTAGCCCGGCGGTGAGTTCTGCATAAAACGGCGACGTCAGATCGCGCACGATCAACCCAATCACGCCGCTCTGCCCGCCGCGCAGAGACGCTGCCTGGCGATTACGCACAAACCCCAGTTGCTCAACCGCCTCGTTCACGCGCTGGCCCGTCGCGGGAGAAATGCGCCCTTTTCCGCTTAAGACCAGCGAAACGGTGCTGACCGATACCCCGGCCGCCAGCGCAACATCATTGATGGTGATCTTCTTCGCAACAGACATGTGAACGCGCAACTCCCTGATGTGCAGTCAGATAAAACGTTTTATCAATAGGTTCTATTTATACTGCTAATTAAAGCATGAGAATGTGATTCAGCGCGCACTAAAGTTTGGTAAAACGTTTTATCTTCTCGCCACAGTGAAACAGATAAAACCCTTTTAACCATCAAGGAGTCGTTTTATGACGGCGAAAGCAGCACAAAAAATATCGCTGTGGGAGTTTTTCCAGCAACTGGGTAAAACCTTTATGTTGCCGGTGGCTCTGCTCTCTTTTTGCGGGATCATGCTCGGGATCGGCAGCTCACTCAGCAGCCATGATGTCATTACCCTGATCCCCTTCCTCGGCAACCCGGTGCTGCAGGCGATCTTCATCTGGATGAGTAAAGTCGGCTCCTTTGCCTTTAGCTTCCTGCCCGTCATGTTCTGTATCGCTATTCCGCTGGGGCTGGCACGCGAGAACAAAGGCGTGGCGGCGTTTGCCGGTTTTGTCGGCTACGCGGTGATGAACCTGGCGGTGAATTTCTGGCTGACCGCTAAAGGCATTCTGCCCACCACCGACGCGGCAGTGCTGAAAGCGAACAATATTCAGAGCGTGCTGGGTATTCAGTCGATCGACACCGGGATCCTCGGTGCGGTTATTGCCGGTGTGATTATCTGGATGCTGCACGAGCGCTTCCACAATATCCGTCTGCCGGACGCCCTGGCCTTCTTCGGCGGTACCCGCTTTGTGCCGATTGTCACCCTGGTGGTCATGGGTCTGTTTGGTCTGGTGATCCCCCTGATCTGGCCGGTCTTCGCGATGGGGATTACGGCGATTGGCCGCATCATCAACAGCGCGGGCGATTTCGGCCCGATGATTTTCGGTACTGGTGAACGTCTGTTGCTGCCGTTCGGTTTACAGCACATTCTTGTCGCGCTGATTCGCTTTACCGAAGCAGGCGGCACGATGGACGTCTGCGGCCACGACGTGAGTGGCGCGCTGACTATCTTCCAGGCGCAGCTGAGCTGCCCGACCACCCACGGCTTCTCTGAAAGTGCGACCCGATTCCTGTCGCAGGGTAAAATGCCGGCCTTCCTGGGCGGTTTGCCGGGTGCGGCGCTGGCGATGTACCACTGCGCGCGTCCTGAAAACCGTCATAAAATTAAAGGCCTGCTGATCTCCGGCGTCATCGCCTGCGTGGTTGGCGGAACGACTGAGCCAATCGAGTTCCTGTTCCTGTTCGTTGCACCGGTGCTGTATCTCATCCACGCCGTGCTGACCGGTCTGGGCTTCACCGTGATGGCGGTGCTGGGTGTGACCATCGGTAACACCGACGGCAACGTGATTGACTTCGTGGTGTTCGGCATCCTGCACGGTCTGTCGACCAAGTGGTATCTGGTGCCGGTTGTGGCGGCTATCTGGTTTGCGGTGTACTACGGTATCTTCCGCTTCGCCATCACCCGCTTTAATCTGAAAACACCGGGCCGCGATACCGATACCGCCAGCAGCGTGGAACAAGCCGTTGTGGGTACCGTCGGTAAATCCGGCTACAACACGCCAGCGATTCTGGCGGCACTGGGCGGCGCGGATAACATCACATCTCTCGATAACTGCATCACCCGCCTGCGTCTGTCGGTGAACGATATGTCCAAGGTGGACACCAACGCCCTGAAGGCCAACCGGGCCATCGGCGTGGTACAGTTAAATCAGCATAATTTGCAGGTGGTGATTGGGCCGCAGGTCCAGTCGGTTAAAGATGAGCTATCGACGCTGATGCGTACGGTAGAAGCCTGACACCTCACCCCCTTCTGGCGAAGGGGGTTTTGACTTTAAGGACGAGCGCTATGTTTGATTTTTCAACCGTCGTCGATCGCCACGGGACCTGGTGTACCCAATGGGATTACGTCGCCGACCGCTTCGGTGCTGACGATCTTCTGCCCTTTACCATTTCCGATATGGATTTTGCCACCGCACCGTGCATCATCGACGCGCTGAATCAACGCATCAGTCATGGCGTGTTTGGCTACAGCCGCTGGAAAAATGACGAATTTCTCGCCGCCGTTGCGCACTGGTTCCAGCAGCGTTTTCACAGCCAGATTGACACGGACACCCTGGTGTACGGTCCGTCGGTCATTTATATGGTTTCCGAGCTGATCCGCGTGTGGTCGAAACCCGGCGACGGCATCGTGGTGCATACCCCCGCCTACGATGCGTTTTACAACGCCATCCAGGGCAACGATCGCAACGTCGTTCCGGTCGCAATGCAAAAAAACGCAGCCGGCTGGGAGTGCGATATGGCCAGCCTGGAAGCCGCGCTGGCGAAACCAGAAAACACGATTTTATTGCTGTGCAGCCCGCAAAATCCGACCGGTAAAGTCTGGACGCGCGACGAGCTGAACACCATGGCCGAGCTGTGTGCGCGCTACGATGTGGCGGTGATCAGCGACGAAATCCACATGGATATGGTGTGGGGCGACCATCAGCATACGCCGTGGAACGAGGTGGCGCGCAGCAAATGGGCGCTGCTAACGTCAGGCTCCAAGAGCTTTAATATTCCGGCGCTTACCGGGGCGTACGGGCTGATCGGTGACGATGAAAGTCGCGCAAGCTATCTTAACGCCCTTAAGGGCCGCGACGGGCTTTCATCTCCGTCCGTGCTGGCACTGACGGCGCATATCGCCGCCTATCAGCAGGGCGAGCCGTGGCTGGATGCCCTGCGCGCCTATCTGGAGGCGAATTTGCGGTATGTGGCTGAGCAACTCAACGCTGCATTCCCGCAGCTCAACTGGCAGCCGCCGGAAGCGACCTATCTGGCATGGATTGATTTGAGCGCGCTCGGTATCGACGACAAAGCGCTGCAGAACGTACTCATTGAGCAGCAAAAAGTCGCGATCATGCCAGGTTACACCTACGGTGTGGAGGGTAACGGGTATGTACGCCTGAATGCAGGATGTCCACGCAGTAAACTGGAACAGGGCGTTGAGCGGCTGATTGCGGGGATTCATTCTCTGCTCTGACAGGTTGCGCAATGGAATATTCCATTGCGCAAATAGCTTTTTACCCGCAAATGTTTTTATAATGTGGCGCACTTTAACCAGAAAATGAGTGCGACCATGATTGATACCCGCCTTCCCCTTACCGATATTCACCGTCACCTTGATGGCAACATTCGTGCCCAAACCATTCTCGATCTTGGCCGCCAGTTTAATTTGTCCCTGCCCGCTCAAACTATTGAGACACTTATTCCCCACGTCCAGGTGACGGCGAACGAGCCGGATCTGGTGAGCTTCCTTAGCAAACTGGACTGGGGCGTGAAAGTGCTGGCGTCGTTAGATGCCTGCCGTCGCGTGGCGTTCGAGAATATCGAAGATGCGGCGCGCAATGGCCTGCATTATGTCGAACTGCGTTTTTCTCCAGGCTATATGGCGATGACCCACAATCTGCATGTCGGCGGCGTGGTGGAAGCGGTTATCGCAGGCGTGCGCGAAGGCTGCAAGGCGTTTAACGTTCAGGCGAATCTGATTGGCATTATGAGCCGTACCTTCGGTGAAGCGGCCTGTCTGCAGGAGCTGGAAGCGCTGCTGGCCCATCGCGATCAGATTACCGCCGTCGATCTGGCGGGTGATGAACTTGGCTTCCCCGGCAGCCTGTTCCTCTCCCATTTCAACCGTGCGCGCGACGCGGGCTGGCATGTTACCGTTCATGCGGGCGAAGCGGCCGGTCCGGAAAGTATCTGGCAGGCAATTCGTGAGCTGGGTGCCGAGCGTATCGGCCACGGCGTGAAAGCCGTTGAAGACCGGGCGCTGATGGATTTCCTGGTCGAGCAGCGCATCGGCATCGAATCCTGTCTGACGTCTAACATTCAGACCAGCACCGTTGCGTCACTGGCGCAGCATCCGCTGAAGACGTTCCTCGCGCACGGCGTGCTGGCAACGCTGAACACCGACGATCCGGCCGTTCAGGGTGTCGATATTATTCATGAATATAATGTTGCCGCGCCGCAGGCGGGACTGAGCCGCGAAGAGATTCGACAGGCGCAGATCAACGGCCTGGAAATTGCGTTCTTGAGCGCAGCTGAAAAACAGGCCCTGCGCGATAAAGTCGCAGGCTAAGAAGTAAAAGGCCGGCAAATTTGCCGGCCTTTTTTATTACGCCAGACAGAGCGTCGAGCGGTGTTTCGCTGATTCGATGCCCAGCTCAATCAGTTCCATAATCTGAATCGCCTGGCTCGCCGGAACCGGGTTTTCGCCCGTGCCGTTCAGGGCATCGCGGATCGCCGCATAATAGGCCGGATAGTTCCCCGGCAGGGTCAGCCAGGTTTCCTGCACCTGCTCCTCCCCTTCGACACGCGTTAACACGCCGTCACGCATATCGTAGCCCCAGTCTTCCTGCGGCAGGCGTTCGCCGTTTTTCAGACGGTCTTCCTGCGGGTCCAGACCAAACTTCACGTAGCTCCCGCGCGTGCCGTGCACGATATAGCGCGCAGATTCTGCCGCCGCCAGCATGGTGCCGTGCAGCACCACACGACGCTGCGGATAGGTCAAAATCGCGTGGAAATAGTCCGTGGCCTGTGCGCCCGGGCGCAGCTGCGCCAGATCGACCGTCACGCTGACCGGCAGACCAAATAGATTCACCGCCTGATCCAGCAGATGCGGGGCCAGATCGTACCAGATACCGCTGCCCGGACCGGCCTGCTCGCGCCAGCGGTTACGTACCTGTGGGCGGAAACGATCGAAATGGGATTCGAAGTACGCCACTTCACCCAGCGTCCCTTCGTTCATCAGCGCCTTAAGTGTGAGGAAATCACTGTCCCAGCGACGGTTGTGGAATACCGACAGCAGACGTCCCAGACTTTTTGCCAACGCGTCCAGCTCGCGTGCCTGAGACAGCGTCACGGTAAAGGGCTTATCCACCACCACATGCTTACCGGCTTCCAGCGCCGCTTTTGCCAGCGGGAAGTGGGTGTCGTTTGGCGTGGGGATCACGATTAAATCGATATTCGGATCGTTAAACAGGTGCTTAGGTTCAGACACTACCGGAACCGCAGGCCAGTCAGCATGCACTTTCGACGCATCGCTGCTTGAAACCGCCGCCAGCTCCATTCCAGGCGTACCGGCAATCAGCGGCGCGTGAAACGTCTTGCTCGCATAACCATAACCAATTAATCCGACGCGGATTTTGTCACTCATGTCGTTGCCTCTCGTCTTGTCTTTCCCTCATTTCACACTATCAACAAGCCTGTCACAACCGTTTTGTAATGGATTACAAAAAGTAAAACAGCACGACTGACCAGCGGTCTTTGTTACAATTATATAACCTGCTGAATTCATACATAGAAACCGTTCCCAAAGGACTTGCGATAGTGGAAATCGCGCTGTAACATTCTCAATCTGTATTTATGGATAAATCACAAACAAGAATCATGACGTCAATTATCAATCGAATCGTTGAATTAGCAGGATGGGTTGTCCTGGGTGTTTCCGTCATTTTACTCGGCGTTGCCAGCCATATTGATAACTACCAGCCACCAGAACCGGTTGCGGCGTCTCAGACCAAATAAGTTCTGCTGGCAAAAGAGTGACATATCCTGTCAGTTGCCGGTTGCCAGCCACGGTCATCAGAGTTAACCTTCTTCTGCAGGCGTCGTCCGACGCCTGAAACTTTCAAAGAAAACTCCTAATTTAGTCTTAACCCTTAAGTGGGTTGTTTACGTCTTTATTTATCCGTTTATTATTCGAGCGAATTACCCTACTGATAAAATTTACTTTTAAAAATGGAAGCTTATTAAATGACAGTTCAGGATTATTTATTAAAATTTCGCAAGATCAGTTCTCTCGAGAGCCTGGAAAAACTGTTTGATCATTTGAACTACACGCTGACCGATAATCAGGACATCATCAATATGTACCGCGCTGCCGATCATCGTCGCGCAGAGCTGGTTTCCGGCGGTCGTTTGTTCAATATCGGCGAAGTCCCTAAATCAGTTTGGCGCTACGTGCTGTAAGACGGTAGCCATCGGCGCGAAATGTTATATACTCACGCCCCGGTAAATTTGCCGGGTATCATTTCGTGCAGACTGAGGGAGATAACATGACCGCATCGCCTGGAGAAAAAATCGGAGGCTGGTTACTCGCCCCGCTCGCCTGGTTACTGGTGGCTTTGTTAAGCGCATCGCTTGCGCTGCTGCTGTATACAACGGCTCTCGTGACGCCGTATGCGCTTAAGAATCTGAACTCCCAGAGCACAATGAATATTGCGCTGTGGTTTATCTCCTTCGGTTTTGCCATTGCCATGTGGTATTACACCCTTTGGCTGACCATTGCGTTCTTTAAACGCCGTCAGAAAGTGCCTAAGCACTATATTATCTGGCTGCTGATCTCTGTGCTGTTGGCGATCAAGGCCTTTGCCTTTTCACCGGTTTCGGACTTACTGGCTGTGCGCCAGCTGCTGTTCCCGCTGCTGGCCGCTGCGCTCTTCGCACCCTACTTCAGGCGTTCCGCCCGGGTCAAAAAGACCTTCGTGAACCCGTAATAACCCTACAGTTATCCTGTTGTCGCCCGTTGTGGTTTATCCGATAATAGGCGGCTTTTTTATTTCAGGCTAAATAATGACCGATTACTTACTGCTCTTTGTCGGAACTGTGCTGGTGAATAACTTCGTGCTGGTGAAGTTCCTTGGCCTGTGCCCGTTCATGGGGGTTTCCAAAAAGCTGGAAACCGCAATGGGCATGGGACTGGCAACCACCTTCGTGATGACACTGGCCTCTATTTGCGCATGGTGGATTGATACCTGGATATTGATCCCCCTCGGCCTGATCTATCTGCGCACGCTGGCGTTTATTCTCGTGATTGCCTTTGTGGTGCAGTTTACGGAAATGGTGGTGCGCAAAACCAGCCCGGCGCTCTATCGCCTGCTCGGCATTTTCCTGCCGCTGATTACCACCAACTGCGCCGTGCTCGGCGTGGCGCTGCTCAACATTAACCTTGGGCATAATTTCCTGCAATCGGCCCTGTACGGTTTCTCCGCGGCGGTCGGTTTCTCGCTGGTCATGGTGCTGTTTGCCTCTATTCGTGAACGCATGGCCGCTGCCGATATTCCGGCGCCTTTTCGCGGTAACGCCATTGCACTGGTCACCGCTGGTTTGATGTCTCTGGCCTTTATGGGCTTCAGTGGTCTGGTGAAGTTGTAATGAATGCTATCTGGATTGCCATCGCCGCCATCAGCGTGTTGGGGCTGTTTTTTGGCATTATTCTGGGTTACGCCTCGCGCCGTTTTGCGGTTGAAGGCGATCCTGTCGTCGAAAAAATCGATGACCTCCTGCCGCAAAGCCAGTGTGGGCAATGCGGCTATCCTGGCTGCCGTCCCTATGCTGAGGCGGTAGGCAACGGTGAAAAAATTAACCGCTGTGCGCCGGGTGGCGAAGCCGTGATGTTAAAAATCGCGGCCCTGCTTAACGTCGATCCGCAGCCTGTTGATGGCGACGAGAGCGCACAAGAGCCTGCGCGCGTGCTGGCGGTCATCGACGAAGAAAACTGCATCGGCTGCACCAAGTGTATTCAGGCCTGCCCGGTGGACGCCATTGTTGGCGCAACCCGCGCGATGCACACCGTGATGGCGGATCTCTGTACGGGCTGCAATCTTTGTGTGGCCCCCTGCCCGACGCAATGCATCGAGCTGCGTCCGGTCGAAACGACTCCCGACAGCTGGAAGTGGGATCTTCAAACCATTCCGGTTCGTATAATTCCTGTGGAACACCATGTTTAAGTTATTTTCTGCGTTCAGAAAAGAGAAGATTTGGGATTTCGACGGCGGGATTCATCCGCCAGAGATGAAAACCCAGTCCAGCGGCACGCCGCTGCGCCAGATCCCGTTAGCAAACCGGTTCGTCATGCCGCTGAAACAGCACATCGGTGCGGAAGGCGAGCTGTGTGTGAAAGTCGGTGACAATGTGCTGCGCGGTCAGCAGCTGACCTTTGGACGCGGGCGTATGCTCCCGGTCCACGCACCAACCTCCGGGAAAGTGGTGGCGATTGCCCCCCACACGGTTCCCCACCCTTCGGCACTGGCCGAATTAAGCGTCATGATCGAGCCGGACGGTGAAGACCGCTGGATCGACCGCGACGGCTGGAGCGATTACCGCGCCCAGAGTCGCGAAGCCCTGATCGAGCGCATTCACCAGTTCGGCGTGGCCGGTCTTGGCGGCGCAGGCTTCCCGACTGGCACCAAGCTGCGCGGTGGTGGCGATAAAATTCAGACCCTGATTATCAACGCCGCAGAGTGCGAGCCATACATCACCGCTGATGACCGCCTGATGCAGGACTGCGCCGCGCAGGTCGTCGAAGGGATTCGCATCCTTGCCCATATTTTGCAGCCGCGCGAAGTGCTGATCGGCATTGAAGATAACAAACCGCAGGCGATCTCCATGCTGCGTGCGGTGCTGGCGGGCAGCCACGACATTGGCCTGCGCGTTATTCCCACTAAATACCCGTCCGGCGGCGCAAAACAGCTGACGCAAATTCTGACCGGGAAACAGGTTCCGCACGGCGGCCGCTCTTCTGACATTGGCGTGCTGATGCAAAACGTCGGTACGGCTTACGCGGTGAAACGCGCGGTGATCGACGGGGAACCGTTGACCGAACGCGTAGTGACGCTCACCGGCGAGTCCGTTTCGCAGCCGGGTAACGTCTGGGCGCGGCTGGGTACGCCGGTGCGCCATTTGCTGGAGCAGGCCGGGTTCTGTCCGGGCAGCGATCAAATGGTCATCATGGGCGGGCCGCTGATGGGCTTTACCCTGCCCTGGCTGGACGTTCCGGTCGTCAAAATCACCAACTGCCTGCTGGCCCCTTCTGCAAGCGAGATGGGTGAAGAGCAGGAAGAAAAAGGCTGTATCCGCTGTAGCGCCTGCGCCGACGCCTGTCCGGCCGATCTGCTGCCGCAGCAGTTGTACTGGTTCAGCAAAGGCCAGCTGCACGATAAAGCCACAGCCCACAATCTGGCCGACTGCATTGAGTGCGGGGCCTGTGCCTGGGTCTGCCCAAGCAGCATTCCGCTGGTGCAGTATTTCCGTCAGGAAAAAGCCGAGATCTACGCCATTTCGCTGGAAGACAAACGTGCCGCCGAAGCCAAAGCCCGCTTTGAAGCGCGTCAGGCGCGTCTTGAGCGTGAGAAACTGGCGCGTCAGGAACGTCATAAAAAGGCTGCCGTTCAGCCAGCCGAAAAAGATCAGGATGTCATTAACGCCGCGCTGGCGCGGGTGCGTGAGAAGAAAGCCTCTGCCGCACAGCCGGTGATCATTCCGGCCGGTGAAAAACCAGACAACAGCGAAGCCATCGCCGCACGTGAAGCGCGCAAAGCGCAGGCCCGCGCCCGTCAGGCAGAAAAAGCCCAGGACGCACAGCCGAACGCTGAGAGCGATCCGCGTAAAGCAGCGGTTGAAGCGGCGATTGCCCGCGCCAAAGCGCGCAAAGCGGAGCAACAGGAAAAGAGCGTCGAGCAGGAACCGCCTGTCGATCCGCGCAAAGCCGCCGTTGAGGCCGCCATTGCTCGCGCCAAAGCGCGTAAAGCGGAGCAACAGGAAAAGAGCGTCGAGCAGGAACCCCCTGTCGATCCGCGCAAAGCGGCCGTTGAAGCCGCCATTGCTCGCGCCAAAGCGCGTAAAGCGGCCCAGCAGGACCCCGAACCCGCCGCCAATGACGACCCACGCAAAGCCGCAGTCGCCGCCGCGATTGCACGCGTTCAGGCTAAGAAAGCCGCACAGCAGGCAGTAAACGAGGATTAAATGGTTTTCAGAATCGCAAGTTCCCCTTACACCCATAACCAGCGCCAGACGTCGCGCATTATGATGCTGGTCTGCCTGGCGGCCTTACCGGGCATTGCCGTGCAGTTCTGGTTTTTTGGCTGGGGGACGCTGTTTCAGATTGTCCTCGGCTGCGTCAGTGCGCTGGCCGCCGAAGCGCTGGTGCTTAAACTTCGCAAAATGCCTGTTCCCCGCATTCTCGCCGATAACTCAGCCCTGCTGACGGGTCTGTTGCTGGCGATCAGTATTCCGCCGTTTTCCCCCTGGTGGATGGTGGTGCTGGGTACCGTTTTCGCGGTCATAATTGCCAAACAGCTGTACGGCGGCCTGGGGCATAACCCGTTTAACCCGGCGATGATCGGCTATGTGGTCTTACTGATCTCCTTCCCGGTGCAGATGACCAGCTGGCTGCCGCCGCACGAGATTGCCGCAACGGTACCGGGATTTATGGATGCGCTTCAGGTGATCTTCACCGGCCACACGGCAACGGGTGGCGATATGACCACCCTGCGCATGGGCGTGGATGGTATCAGCCAGGCGACGCCGCTCGATACCTTTAAAACGTCGTTGCATGCCGGTCACAGCGTTGAGCAGATCATGGCGTACCCAATCTACAGCGGCGTGCTGGCGGGCGCTGGCTGGCAATGGGTTAATATCGCCTATCTGTTGGGCGGCGTGTTCCTGCTGTGGAAGAAGACGATTCGCTGGCACATTCCGGTCAGCTTCCTGGTGACGCTGACGATCTGCGCCACGTTCGGCTGGATGTTCTCATCCGAGCCGCTGCCAAGCCCGCAGATGCATCTGCTCTCCGGCGCAACCATGCTCGGCGCCTTCTTTATTCTGACCGACCCGGTGACCGCATCGACCACCAACCGTGGACGCCTGATTTTTGGCGCGCTGGCGGGGCTGCTGGTCTGGCTGATCCGCAGTTTTGGCGGCTATCCGGATGGCGTGGCGTTCGCCGTGCTGCTGGCCAATATCACGGTGCCGCTCATCGACTACTACACGCGTCCTCGCGTGTATGGCCACCGCTAAGGGATTCGCCATGCTGAAAACAATGCAAAAACACGGCGTGACGCTGGCGATCTTCGCCGCTGCCCTGACGGGGCTGACCGCGCTGGTGAATGAAATGACCAAAACGACGATTGATGAACAGGCATCGAAACAGCAAAAGGCGCTGTTCGATCAGGTGATTCCGTCAGATTTCTACGATAATGACCTGCAGAAAAGCTGCTTTATCGTGCAGGCGCCGCAGTTAGGCAAAGGTGAACACCGCGTTTTCATCGCCCGTAAAGGGGATACCGCCGTGGGTGCCGTGATGGAAGCGACCGCACCGGACGGCTACTCTGGCGCGATTCAACTGCTGGTCGGCACCGACTTCTCTGGTACGGTTCTCGGCACCCGTGTGACGCAGCACCACGAAACGCCAGGGCTTGGGGATAAAATCGAGCTTCGCCTCAGCGACTGGATTTTACATTTTGCCGGAAAAGTGATTCATGGTGAGAATGACACCGCCTTTGCAGTCAAAAAAGACGGCGGTGAGTTCGACCAGTTTACCGGCGCGACCATCACGCCACGCGCCGTGGTGAATGCGGTGAAACGCGCGGGGCTGTACGCCGAAACGCTGCCTGCGCAAATCAACAATCTTCCCGCCTGTGAGGAGTAATCATGAGCCAGGTTAAAGAGGTTATTGTCCAGGGTCTCTGGAAGAACAACTCCGCGCTGGTCCAGCTGCTGGGGATGTGCCCGCTGCTGGCGGTGACATCCACTGCCACGAACGCCCTCGGCCTTGGACTGGCGACCACGCTGGTGCTGACCCTGACCAACCTGTCGATCTCCGCCCTGCGTCGCTGGACGCCGTCAGAGATTCGTATCCCAATTTACGTGATGATCATCGCCTCGGTGGTGAGTATCGTGCAGATGCTGATCAACGCCTACGCGTTCGGCCTTTATCAGTCGCTGGGGATTTTTATTCCGCTGATCGTAACCAACTGTATCGTCGTGGGCCGCGCGGAAGCTTTTGCGGTGAAGAACGATCCGCTGATCTCGGCGCTGGATGGCTTTGCCATCGGTATGGGCGCCACCTGCGCGATGTTTGTGCTGGGCTCAATGCGTGAGATCCTCGGTAACGGTACCCTGTTTGACGGCGCTGACGCACTGCTGGGCGGCTGGGCGAAGGCCCTGCGTATTGAGGTCTTCCACACGGATACGCCGTTCCTGCTGGCGATGCTGCCACCGGGCGCATTTATTGGCCTTGGTATGATGCTGGCGTTAAAATACCTCATTGATGAGAAACGTAAACGCCGCGCCGCCGAGCGTAGCGTGCAGGAAGGACTCCCTGAGAAGGCTGTATGAATAAAGAGAAACGCATCACGATCCTGACTCGTCTGCGTGATAACGACCCGCATCCGACAACGGAGCTGAATTTCAACTCCCCTTTTGAGCTGCTGATCGCGGTGCTGCTCTCCGCCCAGGCCACCGACGTGAGCGTCAACAAAGCGACGGCGAAGCTCTACCCTGTCGCCAATACGCCGCAGGCGATGCTGGCGCTGGGCGTGGACGGTGTGAAGTCGTACATCAAAACCATTGGCCTGTTTAACAGCAAGGCCGAGAACGTGATTAAAACCTGCCGTATCCTGCTGGAACAGCACGGCGGCGAAGTGCCGGAAGACAGAGCCGCGCTGGAAGCGCTGCCTGGCGTGGGGCGTAAAACCGCCAACGTGGTGCTCAATACCGCTTTCGGCTGGCCGACCATTGCTGTCGATACGCATATTTTCCGCGTCTGTAACCGCACGAATTTCGCACCGGGCAAGAATGTTGAGCAGGTTGAAGAAAAGCTGCTGAAGGAGGTACCGGCGGAGTTTAAAGTGGATTGCCACCACTGGCTGATCCTGCACGGACGTTATACCTGTATCGCCCGTAAACCCCGCTGCGGTTCGTGTCTGATCGAAGATTTATGCGAATATAAAGAGAAAGTGTACGCCTGAATTTCCGTCACCTACCTCCTCTGCTCAATATATCAATCCCTTACTAAAGGAAGGTCTAACCGTAAACCTTCCTTTTGCCCATTTATTATCCGCTTCGTTCACTTTCAGACCTCTTGATTGTTCGGTTCATTAACACCCTGGCAGGTTAATTGTTTTTTCGTCAGCGAAATTTTCTATACATCTGTGATCGCGATCACTCTGATAACGTCATGTTGGATTTTTGTATATAAAAACCCACTAAGCCCTTGCGTGAACAAGCTATGACCGATCGTTCACAACAGATTAAACCAGTTGATTTTCAGAATATGGACCATATCACTGCCACAATGACCATATAGCAGAACATATCGCCATACAGCCCTTTTTTACGGGTCTCAGTAGTGAAAAAAACCACCAATTCTCATGCTGAAAGATTTAACGCTAAATAACATTTGTCTGACCCGCGTATTATACCACTGTGGTTATATGTAACAGAGTATTACAAACACCTTGCCAGATGGGTCAGGATAGTGAACATTACCCGCCGTTTCCCCTCCCAATATAACTATAAGGCGAATGGACTCCGGTCAATTACGCTATGAACACCCCCGTTAATATGGGATGTAAAAAAAGAGGTATATGTGTCTACTGCAAACAATAAACCAACAGAAGAGAGCGTAAGTTTAAACGCTTTCAAACAGCCTAAAGCGTTCTATCTCATCTTCTCTATCGAGTTATGGGAGCGTTTTGGCTTTTACGGCCTGCAAGGGATTATGGCTGTTTACCTGGTTAAACAACTGGGTATGTCCGAAGCGGATTCCATCACGCTGTTCTCCTCTTTCAGTGCACTGGTTTACGGCCTGGTCGCCGTCGGCGGCTGGTTAGGCGATAAAGTTCTTGGCACCAAACGCGTGATCATGCTCGGCGCCATCGTTCTGGCTGTCGGCTATGCGCTGGTTGCGTGGTCCGGTCACGATGCTGCGGTTGTCTACATGGGTATGGCGACGATTGCCGTCGGTAACGGGCTGTTCAAAGCGAACCCGTCCTCCCTGCTTTCTACCTGCTACAGCAAAGATGACCCGCGTCTCGACGGTGCATTCACCATGTACTACATGTCGGTGAACATCGGTTCCTTCTTCTCTATGCTGGCAACACCGTGGCTGGCAGCGAAGTTCGGCTGGAGCGTAGCGTTCTCACTCTCCGTTGTCGGTATGCTGATCACCGTGGTTAACTTTGCCTTCTGCAAACGCTGGGTCAAAGACTACGGTTCTAAACCTGACTTCGAACCGGTTCACATGGGCAAACTGCTGGCGACTATCGTAGGCGTTGTGATCCTCGCTACCATCGCCACCTGGCTGCTGCACAACCAGGGCGTTGCTCGCGCGGTACTGGGCGTGGTTGCTCTGGGTATCATCTGCATCTTCGCGAAAGAAGCGTTCGCCATGCAGGGCGCTGCGCGTCGTAAGATGATTGTGGCCTTCATTCTGATGCTGCAGGCGATTGTCTTCTTCGTGCTGTACAGCCAGATGCCAACCTCCCTGAACTTCTTCGCCATTCGTAACGTTGAGCACGCCATTCTGGGTATCGCGTTCGAACCTGAGCAGTTCCAGGCACTGAACCCGTTCTGGATCATGATTGGTAGCCCGATTCTGGCCGCTATCTACAACAAGATGGGCGACCGTCTGCCGATGCCGCACAAATTTGCCATCGGTATGGTGCTGTGCTCTGGCGCATTCCTGGTACTGCCGCTGGGCACCAAGTTCGCGACCGACGCGGGTATCGTGTCTGTTAACTGGCTGATTCTGAGCTACGCGCTGCAGTCTATCGGTGAGCTGATGATCTCGGGTCTGGGTCTGGCAATGGTTGCACAGCTGGTTCCACAGCGTCTGATGGGCTTCATCATGGGTAGCTGGTTCCTGACTACTGCGGGTGCCGCTATCATCGCAGGTAAAATTGCAAACCTGATGGCCGTTCCGGAAAACGTCACCGACCCTCTGGTCTCCCTGGAAGTTTACGGTCGCGTATTCATGCAGATCGGTATCGCCACCGCAATTATCGCCGTGCTGATGCTGCTGACTGCACCTAAACTGAATCGTATGACCCAGGACGACGACAAAACCGCTAAAGCGACGGATACCGCTACCGCGTAATTGTCATCGGGAAACGACTGAAGAGAAGCCGCTAACTGTGCGTTAGCGGCTTTTTTTTTATTCTGCCGCGCATTACCATGACCCTAATCTCAGCAAAAAGGAGTTACCGATGAAACTGTTCTACAAACCAGGCGCATGCTCTCTTGCTTCACACATCACCCTGCGCGAGAGCGGCAAGGATTTCACGCTCGATAGCGTCGACCTGATGAAAAAGCGTCTGGAGAATGGCGAGGATTATTTCGCGATTAACCCGAAAGGACAGGTTCCGGCTCTGGCGCTGGACGACGGTACGTTGCTCACTGAAGGCGTCGCCATTATGCAGTTCCTGGCCGATTCAGTACCCGATCGCCATCTGCTGGCACCGACGGGCAGCATTTCCCGCTATAAAACCCTCGAGTGGCTGAACTACATCGCGACTGAGCTGCATAAAGGCTTCACGCCGCTGTTCCGCCCGGATACGCCTGAAGAGTACAAACCGACCGTTCGTGCCCTGCTGGAGAAAAAACTGCAGTACGTTAACGACGCCCTGAAAGACGATCAGTGGATTTGCGGCCAGCGCTTCACCATTGCTGACGCTTATCTGTTTACGGTTCTGCGCTGGGCGCGGGCAGTGAAGCTGAATATCGAAGGATTGAGCCATATTGCGTCGTATATGGAACGCATGGCGGCACGTCCGGGCGTGGCGGCGGCGCTGAAAGCGGAAGGGTTGAACTAAAATATCTCTGCATTGCCCGGCTGCGCTGCGCGCTTGCCGGGCACTGTTTTTAAAGCTGCGTCGCGCTAAAGTAGTGCTCCGGCTTCGCAATACGCTCCTGCGCCGCCACAACCTGCAACTCATACTCATCCATCTGTTTCGTCGCGATCATGATTTCATAGACCGCTGCGGTCACATGCTCCAGCGCGTCGCGCAGGGATGCGCCCTGCAACAGTTTCACCAGCAGTAATCCACTCGTCACATCGCCCACACCCACCGGCTGGCGAGCGCCAAAGTCCACCAGCGGACGGCTGATATGCCAGGCGTCGTCTTTCGTCACCAGCAGCATTTCAAAGCGGTCCGGGCTAAACCCCGCGCGCGCCAGATGTTTCACCAGCACAATCTCCGGCCCCTGAGCTATCAGCTCACGTGACGCCGTCACAGCTTCTTCAACGCTGTTCACCGGATGCTCGCAGAGAATTTCCAGTTCGATGAGATTTGGCGCGATGATATCGCTTGCCGGCATCGCATGACGCACATGAAACTCCGCCACACCCGGTGCCACGATGCACCCTTTTTCCGGATGGCCCATCACCGGATCGCAGAAAAATTTGGCCGATGGGTTCGCCGCTTTAACCTGACGTACGATACCCAGGATATGTTCGCCCTGCTCCGCCGATCCCAGATAACCGCTTAAAACAGCGTCACAGCGCTTTAGCTGATCGATATCCGCGATACCCTGCACAATCTCCGTCAAATGCGATGCAGGCAGCACGCAGCCTGTCCATTTACCGTATTGTGTGTGATTGGAGAACTGAACGGTGTTGAGCGGCCAGACGTTGGCCCCAAGGCGACGCATCGGGAACTCTGCGGCGCTATTGCCGGCATGGCCAAAAACAACGTGGGACTGAATGGCGAGGATGTTATTCATTTTTCTTACCACAACCCTGAAAAAATAAAGGGGCGTGGTTTCCCACGCCCCTCAAACACTAGTGATTACTTCCAGCAAACCAGACAGTAATTCTTCTTACCGCGACGCAGCAGGGTGTAGCGCCCGTACAGACGATCGCTCTCAGCGAAGGTGTACTCCGGATCGGCCTGCTTCTCACCGTTGATGGTGATGGCATTGGAGGCGATGGTCTTACGCGCCTGACCACGGGATGGCTGCAGCTCGGAATCGACCAGCGCCTGCATCAGATCGGCGCCCTTTTCCATCTCAACCATTGGCACACCATCCTGCGCCAACTGCTCGAAATCTTCCACGCTCAGATCGCTCAGGGTGCCGTTGAACAGACTGGCAGTAATGCGTTTCGCCGCCGCCAGACCTTCTTCACCGTGAACCAGGCTGGTGACCTGATCGGCCAGCACATACTGTGCGCGAGGCGCTTTACCGCTGTTCTTGTCTTCTTCTTCCAGAGCATTGATCTCTTCGATGTCCATGAAAGTGAAGAACTTCAGGAAGCGATAAACGTCCGCATCGGCGGTGTTGATCCAGAACTGGTAGAATTTGTACGGGCTGGTTTTCTTCGGATCCAGCCAGACTGCGCCGCCCTCGGTTTTACCGAACTTGGTGCCATCAGCTTTGGTGATAAGCGGAACGGTCAGACCGAATACCTGGTTCTGATGCAGACGACGCGTCAGGTCGATACCGGACGTGATGTTGCCCCACTGGTCGGAGCCACCAATCTGCAGCGCCACGCCGTGCAGTTTGTTCAGACAGGCGAAGTCATAACCCTGCAGCAGGTTGTAGGAGAACTCGGTAAAGGAGATGCCCTGATCGTCACGGTTCAGACGCTGCTTCACCGCTTCTTTGTTGATCATCTGATTAACGGAGAAGTGCTTGCCGATATCACGCAGGAAGGTCAGCACGTTCATGTTGCCAAACCAGTCGTAGTTGTTGGCAGCAATCGCAGAGTTTTCACCGCAATCGAAGTCGAGGAATGGCGCAACCTGCTTGCGAATTTTGTCCACCCACTCCTGAACGGTATCTTCCGTATTCAGTTTACGCTCGGCGGCTTTAAAGCTTGGGTCACCAATCAGACCGGTTGCACCACCCACCAGCGCCACAGGCTTGTGGCCCATCTGCTGGAAGCGTTTCAGGCATAACAATGGAACAAGATGCCCCAAGTGCAAGCTGTCAGCGGTGGGATCGAAGCCGCAATAGAGCGCGATCGGGCCTTGCGCCAGTCGCTCTGCTAACGCTACTTCGTCCGTCACCTGGGCCACCAGGCCCCGCTCTTGCAATTGTTTAATCAAGTTACTGCTTGCCATCAAATTCTCCATGTATAAACGACTGCACCTCTGTCGGTACACGACTTTTCGCCTAGCGCGAAAGAGACATAGAATAAAGCGCTAGCCCATCCAGCGCTAGCGCTTAAAACAACAAATTTCGAGGATTACGGGGCCAGTCGGTCGATTTTCCACGCGTCGTTGTCGCGCTGGTATAAAAAGCGGTCATGCAGACGATGTTCGCCCCCCTGCCAGAACTCCATCTGCTCGATGGGAACGCGGAAACCGCCCCAGAAGCTTGGCAAAGGCACTTCGCCCTGCTGGAATTTTTGTTTTAGCTCGAGGAATTTGCTCTCCAGCACGCCGCGTGCCGAAATGCGGCTCGATTGTTTCGAGACCCAGGCGCCAATCTGGCTGTCGCGAGGACGGCTGTGGAAATATTTCAGCACTTCGAGCGTTGAGAGGCGTTCAACTTTACCGGTGACCATCACCTGACGCTCCAGCATATGCCACGGGAACAGCAGGCTGATGCGCGGATTGTTTTCCAGATGGTGAGCTTTACGACTGCCGAGGTTGGTATAAAACACCAGCCCTTTTTCGTCGTAATGTTTCAGCAGGACGATACGCTGGTAGGGCTGGCCGTTCTCATCGACGGTGGCGACGACCATTGCGGTCGGATCGGCCAGTTTGGCCTCACAGGCCTGTTTCAGCCAGCGCTCAAAAAGTACGAGGGGTTCAGCGGGAAGATCCTGGCGACGGAGGCCGCCTTTGGTGTACTCACGGCGCAGATGCGCAATTTGCTGCAATTCATCGTTATCTGACATGGCGTTAGCTGAAATTAGAATTGGGTGGCGCTATTGTGCGCCGCCCCTGTAAAAATCTCAACGCTTCGGATTTTGCAGCACGCAGTTGTTGAGCACTACGCGGTCGCGTTTGTAGACGGTGGCATCGTCACCTTTGGACCAGAATACGTAGATCCCGTCCGTGTAGCGCGCGCCGGAGGCGGACATACCCTGTTTCAGGTTCAGCATTTTATTGTCGTAGATGAAACTGGCTTCCTGACGCGGATTATTGAGCTTCACGGTCAGTGGTTTTTCATCACAGCGATACTCGAGGGTGTCGGTATTGAGGCGATCGACAACCTGGTTGTAGTAGCTACAGCCCGCGAGTAAGAGAGGGGCAAACGTAAGAAGAAGTTTTTTCATGAGCCTGTTCCGAAGACTATCCTGGTCATGGAGGGTGAAGTCACCCTCCTGTATTCCTTTCGATTTTAACGGCAACGGGCAGGGCTGGAATTCAGTTAACTCTGATTATGCCGCGGATTGGCCGGAAAAATCGCGCCCAGCACGCTGGCTTCGCGCGCACCGGTAACGGAAGGCAGATTCCCCGGCAGACCGGCGACCGTGCGCCAGGCAAGCCAGGCGAAGGCCAGGGCTTCCATATCGTCGCCGCTGATGCCTGCCGCATCGGTAGTGGTCACCTCGGTGCCCGGTAACAGCCCGGCGAGGCGCGCCATCACCAGCGGATTTCGGCTGCCACCGCCGCACACCAGCAGTCGCTCGCAGCCGCCGCTCAGCAAAACTTGCTCCGAAATCGAGATTGCCGTCAGCTCAACCAGCGTTGCCTGCACATCCTGCGGGGCCAGCGCCGGGAACTGCGCCAGCTGGCGCTCAAGCCAGCCGTAATTGAAATATTCGCGCCCCGTACTTTTTGGCGCAGGCGCGGCGAAATAGGGATCGCTCAGCATCGTTTGCAGCAGTGGAATAATGACTTTCCCCTCGCACGCCCACTGCGCGTCTTTGTCGTACGCTTTTCCACGCTGACGCCAGATCCAGGCGTCCATCAGCATATTGCCAGGCCCGGTATCGTAACCGCGCACCGGTCGCCTAGGAATGAGCATCGATAAATTGGCGATGCCGCCAATGTTCAGCACCATGCGGCGTTCATCCGGATGTGCCAGCAGCGCCTGGTGAAACGCAGGAACCAGCGGCGCGCCCTGCCCGCCAAGGGCGATGTCGCGACGGCGGAAATCCCCCACGACCGTCACACCTGTTTTGGCGACGATCTGGTTATTATCGCCAATTTGCATCGAATGCGGCGCGTCGCCAAGCGGTTCGTGCCACACGGTTTGCCCATGACAGCCAATCGCCACGATGTCCTTTGGCTGAAGATTTTCCTGTTGCATGAGTGCCAGCACCGCATCGGCAAACAGCGATCCCAGCTGCACATCGAGCCGCCCCAGTTGCGAAAGGGTCAGCTGCTGTCCCTGGCAAATGCTCAGAATCGCTTCTTTCAGTTCAACGGGAATCGGCCAGCTCAGGCTTGCCTGCTGCGCCACCATGTTTTCATCAATTGCAGCAAGGACAACATCGACTCCGTCAAGACTGGTGCCTGACATGACACCGATATAACGACCCGATTTCATGCGCTTTCCTTAGGTTATCTGGGCTTGGGGTCACCACTCCACCATAAATGAAGGGGTATTTCTATGACCGGCTAATATTTTTTAACAATGTCCGATCTCAAACACCCCACCTCTTCCGTTTATGTCTCGTTAAGTCAAATTCAAGTACAATTTTCCTATTGTTAGTGCAAAGATATGATCTATGGCTCTCAATGCCATATAATTTAGCCATAACGGATGCTCAGTTTGAGCGTTGTTGGTGAACAGGAGATTCAAATGATTTTACGTGTACTGGGCGTTTCACTGATTGGTTTAACACTGGCTGGCTGCGTGAATAACGATTCCCTTTCGGGTGACGTTTACACCGCCTCCGAAGCCAAGCAAGTTCAGAACGTCACTTACGGTACTGTTGTTAACGTTCGCCCGGTTCAGATCCAGGGTGGCGATGACAACAACGTGATTGGCGCGATTGGTGGTGCTGTGCTGGGTGGCTTCCTGGGTAACACCGTCGGTGGTGGCACCGGACGTTCTCTGGCGACTGCCGCGGGTGCTGTTGCGGGTGGCGTAGCGGGTCAGGGTGTTCAGGGTTCGATGAACAAAACCCAGGGCGTTGAGCTGGAAATCCGTAAAGATGACGGCAACACCATCATGGTTGTGCAGAAACAGGGTAAAACCCAGTTCGCTAGCGGCCAACGTGTGGTCCTGGCTAGCAACGGTAGCCAGGTGACTGTATCCCCACGCTAATTCCATAATGGATGTGGCCTCAGGGTCACATCCATTGCTCTTGATTACATTCCGATTAATTAACCCCCCAAAACACATTCACCGCATGAATTAATTACTTCCCCTTCTCTTGTTCCCGCGCAAAGTATTTTATCTCTTATTACATTATCCTCCGTGTTCATCTTCTTTTCTTAATAACGCATTATCTGTCAGTTAACAACCGTATGATCGTGATAAACCGATATCTGGGAAACCGCTACGTTTCCTTCCTGCTTGCCTGTCTGGTCTTTTATGGAATATTACATACTCTTTATTTAAAAACAGAGAGTATTATTCCGAGCCTTTCGCCATTAATTTTTCCTACGCTAACGATATTTCTTTTAGTCTTTCATCTGTTTATTGCCTTTTTTATGCTGATGAAATACTGGTGCAATAAAAACCGGATTTTCCTGCTCGCCATCGCCTTTGCCTTCGCGGGTTCCGCGGTGCTGATGCTGGGAACACTGAGCAGCTTCCCGGCGTGGCTCACCTCGTTCGGCCTGCATCGCATTAATTATAACGACGCGATGATTTTCTTCATGTTCCGCAACGTGATGATGGCCTTCCTGATCACATGCGCGGCGGTACTTTATACCCTGCGCCATCATGTATTACCGCGCCGCGTACATGTAATAATTATTATCTGTTTATTTCTGTTTACCGTTTTACTGATTACTCTGGCGTGGGTTTATTCGAGCCACAGCACATTACTTTCGATAGATCTGGTCAGTAATGACACCCGGCAGATGACAATATTATGGAATCAAGTGATTAATCTCATTCTGATTATTTTCTGGATTGTCACATTAATCACCATGCTGGTCATCACGCGTCTGCGTAATGAATTTTGGGTCAGCGGCAGCTTTTTGTGTGTCTGCTATATGATTATGCTGGTCACCCTGTTTGCCAGTGATTATGTGGGGGGATTTGCCTGGTATAGCTCGCGTCTGTTTGAAACGACCGCCACGTTGCTGATTATTTTTACCCTGCTGCACGATGTCTTCAGTCTCTACCGCGATTCCCATCTTAAATATCAGCAGTCTTATCAGAACTCGATTCGCGATGCCCTGACGCGTCTCTACAACCGCAGCTACTTCTACGAATCCTTGAACCATTTGCTCAGAACCACCAGCGCCAGTAAGCCCGTGTCGGTGATTGTCAGCGATCTCGATCGCTTCAAGCGCATCAATGACACTTACGGTCATCTGCAAGGCGACAAAGTGCTGCAGTTTGTTGCCAATCTGCTGATGGATTCGGTCCGTCCTCAGGATATTGCCGCGCGCATTGGCGGCGAAGAGTTTGTCTTGCTGCTGGCGAATACCCCGTCAGTGGCGGCACGCCAGGTGGCCGAGCGGATCCGTATCCTGCTGAGCAGTTTCGATCGTGAAACCACCCACGGACAGCTTCCGGAGCCAATCACTATCAGCATGGGCGTGTATACCGCGACGTCATCTGCGGTTACAGCTGAAGAGTGCGTCGAGCGTGCGGATAAGGCGATGTATGAGGCTAAAGAGACGGGGCGCAACCGGGTGGTGGTGTACCGCTAAAAAGAAAGCCTTGCGATGCAAGGCTTTGTCATGACGTCAGTCGCGGGTTTGCAACTCATTGATGTTTTGCTCAAGGCGAGCAATCATATCAATCAGCTGTTCCAGCTCGGCCGGTGAAATCCCGGAAAGGATCTCCCCCCGCGTTTTGCTGATCACCGCTTCCATCTCAGTGATGATAGGCGCTGCCTTTTCCGTCAGTTTAATGCGTTTAGCACGGCGATCGCTGGCGCAGGTTTGCCGGGAAATCAGCCCCTTCTCCTCCAGCTGATCGAGCGTACGCACCAGAGATGGCTGCTCAATGCCAATCGCTTTGGCCAGTTGAATTTGTGACTGATCGGGCGGCAACTGATGAATGTTATGCAGTGTGACCCAATGCGTCTGTGTCAATTCCAGAGGTTTCAGGCGATGGTCAATCAGAGCACGCCAGATGCGTACCAACCTTGCCAGATCAGAACCTAATGGCGATTCCAATTTCATCTCCTTATAATTAGCTTGCTAAGTTATTATACTGATTTTAGAATAGTGTGCAGCATTTATATTGGCAAAACAAATGCAATACTGCATTCATCAATTCCGAACGGATCATTTACACTTAATGAAGACACTTCATTGTGTTAACACTGGCCCCTCACCACTGCAAAGGATCTCTGCTCGTGAAGTTCTCTACTAGCTCCGCGGGGTTACCCCTTCAGGACCTGATTGTCGGTGCGTCTGTCTATTTCCCCCCAATTTTCAAAGCCGTTATGCTGGGCTTTCTGATCTGGCTTGTGGCTCACCGGCTGCTTCGCGACTGGATGTACTCCGGCGAAATCTGGCACCCCATGCTGATGGATCTTTCGCTGTTTACCCTTTCCGTCTGTCTCGCTCTGGCTCTGTTGATTGCGTGGTGAATATGTCGCTGAAAACCCTTAAATATTTCTCCAGCCTGTTGGTTCTGGCTCTGGCACTGGTCGCGGGCTGGTGGCTTTGGAATTTTTACATGCAGTCGCCGTGGACGCGCGATGGTAAAGTCCGCGCCGAGCAGGTCAGCATTACGCCGCAGGTCTCCGGGGGCATTACGTCTCTGCTGGTTAAGGATAACCAGCGGGTGAAGGCGGGAGACGTGCTCTTTCGCATCGATGAGACACCGTTTCATATCGCAGTACTGAACGCCCAGGCGCAGCTGGCAAAAGCGCAGTCCGATCTGGCGAAAGCCAACAATGAAGCCAATCGCCGCCGCCACCTGCCGCAAAACTTTATCTCTGCTGAAGATCTTGATACCGCGAACATCAACGTCAAAGCCATGAAGGCCAGCGTTGAGGTGGCAGAAGCCACGCTGAAACAAGCCCAGTGGCAGCTCACGCAAACGGTCGTTAAAGCGCCCGTTGACGGATGGGTAACCAATCTTTCCACCCGCGAGGGGAACTACGCCACTCAGGGGCAGCCGGTCTTTGCGCTGGTAGACAGCCACTCGTTCTACGTTGTCGGCTATTTCGAAGAGACAAAGCTTCGTCATATCCAGGAAGGCGCACCGGCGCAGATCACGCTCTATAGCGGCTCCACCCGGTTACAGGGTCACGTCTCCAGCATTGGCCGCGCCATTTACGATCAAAGTGTCGAGACCGACTCCGGCCTTGTGCCCGACATCAAACCTAACGTGCCGTGGGTGCGCCTCGCCCAGCGCGTTCCGGTCCGCGTGGAGTTTGATAAACTCCCGGCAGACATCACGCTGGTCTCCGGCACAACCTGCACCGTCTCGATCGGAACGCGCTGATGGACCTCTCTGCTTTCTCCTGTCGCAAAATGCCGTGGTTCAAAGCAACCCCTGCGCAGTGGCGATATGCCCTGCGCAACGGCATCGCCATGTGTCTGGCCCTCTCGGTGGCCTATTATCTGAATCTCGATGAGCCTTACTGGGCGATGACCTCAGCGGCGGTGGTAAGTTTTCCTACCGTCGGAGGGGTGATCAGTAAAAGCCTCGGGCGCGTCGCGGGCAGCCTGCTGGGGGCCACAGCGGCGCTGATTATCGCCGGGCACACGCTCAACGATCCCTGGCTCTTTTTGCTGAGTATGGCCGGCTGGCTGGGCTTGTGTACCTGGGCCTGCGCCCATTTTACCAACAACGTGGCCTACGCGTTCCAACTCGCCGGTTATACGGCGGCGATTATCGCCTTTCCGGTAGTCAACATTCTGGATACCACCGAGCTGTGGGATATCGCTCAGGCACGCGTGTGCGAAGTGATCATCGGTATCCTCTGCGGCGGCGTGATGATGATGATTCTGCCCAGCACATCGGATGGAACGACGCTTATCACCGCCCTGAAAACCATGCATGCTCGCCTGCTTGAGCACGCAAGTTTACTCTGGCAGCCTGACTCCAGCGACGCGATCCGCCTTGCCCACGAGAAAGTCATCGGGCAGATCCTGACGATGAACCTGCTGCGTATTCAGGCGTTCTGGAGTCATTACCGTTTTCGTCGCCAGAACACGTTGCTGAACTACCTTCTTCACCAGCAATTGAGGATGACCAGCGCCCTCTCCGGCTTGCGCAGGATGTTACTCAACTGGCCAAATCCGCCGGAAAACACGCGGGAAGTGATCGACCGTCTGCTGGCGGCGCTCGCTAACCCACAAACCGATATCCTTACGGTGGCGCGAATTGTTGCCCCTCTCGCCCCGACGGATGAGTTTGACTACCGCCATCGCGCCTTCTGGCAGCGGCTGCTCTATTTCTGTCGTTTATATCTGCGCAGCAGCCGCTGGATCAGAGCCGTTGAGGAAGCCACGCCCATAACTGAATTCGCGGTGCCCGGCAGCCCGGCGCTGACCCGTCATACGGATAATATCGAAGCGCTCTGGAGCGGATTTCGCACCTTTTGCGCCCTGATGCTGGTGGGCGCCTGGAGCATTACCACGCAGTGGGAATCTGGCTCGGCGGCGTTGACTCTGGCGGCAATCAGCTGCGTGCTTTACTCGGTGGCAGCTTCCCCCTTCAACTCCCTCACGCTGCTGTTGCGCACGCTGGTGCTGCTCTCGCTGTTCAGTTTCGCAGTGAAATTCGGGCTGATGGTGCAGGTCACCGATTTGTGGCAGTTCCTGCTGTTCCTGTTTCCGCTGCTCACGACGATGCAGTTGCTGAAATTGCAGATGCCGAAACTCGCCGGATTGTGGGGGCAGCTGATCGTCTTTATGGGTTCGTTTATCTCTGTCACCAATCCACCGGTGTACGATTTTGCCGACTTTCTGAATGATAATCTGGCGAAAATCCTCGGTGTTGGTCTGGCCTGGCTGGCCTTTGCGGTCCTGCGTCCTGGCTCCGATGCGCGCAAAAGCCGACGCCACATTCGCGAGTTGCGCGCGGGATTTGTCGATCAGCTCAGCCGCAAACCCCATCTGAGTGAAAATGAGTACGAGTCGCTGGTTTATCATCACGTCAGCCAGCTGAACAACAGTCAGGACGAATTATCCCGCCGCTGGCTGCTGCGCTGGGGCGTGGTGCTGCTGAACTGCTCGCATGTGGTGTGGCAGTTGCGAGCGTGGGAAACGCGCTCAGATCCGCTGTTGCAGGTGCGCGACATCTGTATCTCTCTGCTGAGAGATGTCATGAGCAAACGGGGTGTGCAGCAACGTCCGCTGGCGGTCACGCTTGCCGAGCTGCAGCGCATCAGTGAGACGCTCGCACGCCACCCCCTTCCGGCCGCGCGCGATTTAGCGTCTCTTGTCTGGCGTTTACACTGTTCTCTGTCGCAACTGGAACAGGCCCCGCCGCCAGGGACAATCAGCGATCAGATCACGCCGCAGGCGTAGCGTGCGCCGCCACCGCCCAGCGGTTTAGGCTGATCGGACATGTTATCGCCGCCGACGTGAATCATCAGCGCCTTGCCTTTGATGTCATCAAGTTTTTTCAGACGCGGTGCCACAACGGAGTCGGTGGCTATTCCGTCGTTGTTCACCACCAGCACAGGCAGATCGCCCTCGTGGCCTAGCCCTTCCGGACCTTCGTGTTTGCCCGTCTGATGAGGGTCAAAGTGGCCGCCAGCGGCTTCTGCCGCAGAGGCTTTACCCTCTTTCAGTGCAGGCTGACAGCTGCCTTTAGCGTGAACGTGAAAACCATGTTCACCAGGAGGAAGTGCTTTGAGATCGGGCGCAAATTTCAGCCCTTTGTCGGTTTCGGAAATCGTCACCGTCCCGATGGACTGGCCGATCCCTTGTGAGGTAACGAGATTCATGTCTACGGTTTCACTGGCTGCCTGCGCACCTGCGCACACAACCAGCGTCACGACTGCCAGAGCAAAACGCTTCATATGACCTCCTCGGGTTTAATTTGCCCCTAAAGTTTAGACCAGGGGCAACATTTTCACCGGAAAGTCAGGCTAATGCGCGGTTATGGTACGTCGTAGCCCAGCGCGGCCTTGCGGACGCGGAACCACTGCTGGCGCGTCATCTGCAGCTCTTCTGCCGCAATCGCCGAGCGCACACGCTCGATTTTGCCGGAGCCAATAATCGGCAGCGGCTGCGACGGCAGGCGCAGGATCCACGCATAAACGACTTGCTCAATGCTCTCGGCGTTTAGCTCGCGGGCCACGATTTCCAGTTCATCACGCAGCGGCTGGAAGGCCTCGTCGTTGAACAGACGTCCACCGCCAAGGCAGGACCAGGCCATCGGACGAATGCGCAGCTGTTGCAGCTGGTCGAGGGTTCCGTCCAGCAGCAGCGGCTGGTGAACCGGGGAGATTTCCACCTGGTTGGTCGCGAGCGTAAACGGCAGACGGGACTGGAGCAGCGCGAACTGCGCCGGTGTGAAGTTCGACACGCCGAAGTGGCGCACTTTCCCGCTCTGATGCAGCGACAGGAACGCCTGCGCCACATCGTCCGCATCCATCAGGGGATCGGGACGGTGAATCAGCAGCAAATCCAGATGGTCGGTGGCCAGATTGACCAGCGACTGCTCGGCGCTTTTGATGATGTGTTCGCTGTCGGTGATGTAATGCCCCAGGGCATTTTCGGCGCGCGCGGTGGTGGCAATACCGCATTTGGTGACAATCTCCATGCGCTCACGCAGGTGTGGCGCAAGTTTCATGGCCTCACCAAACGCCGCTTCGCACAGATAGCCGCCGTAGATATCGGCGTGGTCGACAGTGGTAATTCCGAGGTCGAGGTGTTCCTCAATGAAACTGACCAGCTGGCGCGGGGACATATTCCAGTCCATCAGACGCCAGTAACCCATGACAAAACGCGAAAACTCTGGGCCCTGCGGGGCAAGGGCAATACGCTGAACCATAACAATTTCCTCAAGGAAGTGATGTCATGAGTATACGCATATCCGCCGCTAAAAAAGTGAAGGCTGCTGAGGTTCTTCCGTATCGGTCGGTTTGTTTGCGCGTAATTTGCGCAATAGACGCTGTCGGCACAGGCGTATGACATCCTGTTTTTCCGCGTCGCTCATCTTTTGCCAGTTAAAACGCTCGTCGCGGCTGCGCATACAGCCCCGGCAAAAACCGCGTTCATCCGACTGACAAATTCCCCGGCACGGGCTCTGGATGGGGAAAAACTCCAGTTGCTCTGCCACACACACCTCCCAAAATCACTTAACACCTTCAGTGAAGACGTTAAACGCCGTGCCTGCAAGGGCTTTAGCACAGAAATGTGTCATTAAGGTTTCTCTAATCTTCGCTCCCTATACTCGCCTCATCAATATAACAAATGGTTTCTTAATGATGTGGTTTGCGAAAAAGTTACAGTGTAACGATATTAAATTTACCCTCGGTTGCGCCCTGTTCTTTACTCTCCTCAATGCCCTGTTTATTCAGCGCAGCTGGCAGATTATTGCCCCGTCGCATCTGCACGATTTCCTGTTTGCGGCGTCCGTCCCGCTGGTTCTGTTTTGTGGCTGGGTGATTATTTTCAGCCTGCTCAATATCCCCTTTATCCGTAAACCGCTGATGATTCTGTTGACCCTGGGCTGTGCCGGGGCCACGTACTTTATGTTCACCTATGGCGCTGTCATCGATCAGAACATGATGGTGAATATTTTCGAGACCAACTCGCAGGAAGCCACCGCGCTGGTCACGCCGCAAATGCTGCTGTGGATCGCGGCTATCGGGTTAATTCCCTCCATTGCACTGCTGTTTATTCGTATTCGTTCCGGGAAATGGTGGTACACGCTGCTTACGCGCGTCGCGGCCATTCTGGGTGCCCTGATGGTAATTATTCTGGTGGCCTCGGTCTTCTATAAGGATTACGCCTCGCTGTTTCGCAATAACAAAAGCATCGTCAAAATGGTGACGCCTGCTAACTACGTCAGCGCCATCGCCAAATACAGCAAAAACCGCTGGTTTGCAGGCGATCAAACGCTGGTACGCATCGGCCAGGACGCCCAGAAAGGGCCAGTCATTCTGGCGCAGAAGAAAAAGACGGTGCTGGTGCTGGTGATTGGCGAAGCCTCTCGCGCGGAAAATTACTCTCTCAACGGCTACGGGCGCGACACAAACCCGCAGCTCCAAAAAGAGAACATGATTAACTTCCCGCAGGCGTCATCGTGCGGAACAGAAACGGCGGTTTCAGTGCCGTGCATGTTCTCCGGTATGCCGCGCAAAAAATATGATGCCGATCTGGCGCGTCATCAGGAAGGTTTACTGGATGTGCTGGCGCACGCAGGCATTAATCTGCTGTGGCGTGAAAACGACGGCGGCTGTAAAGGCGCCTGCGATCGTATTCCGCACACGGATATGACCCAGTGGAAACTGGATCAGTTCTGCAAAGATAAATCCTGTATTGATGACGTCAACCTGCACCGTCTGGACAACGTGCTCGACGGCCTGAAGCAGGACTCGGTTCTGGTGATCCACCTGATGGGTAGCCACGGCCCGGCCTATTACCAGCGCTATCCAAAAGCGTATCGCCAGTTTACCCCGACCTGCGACACCAACCAGATCCAGGACTGCGATCATCAGGCGCTGATGAATACCTACGACAACACCATCCTCTATACGGATAGCGTGGTCAGTAAAACCATTGATGCACTGAAAGCGCGTCAGACGACGATGAACACCGCGCTGATTTATCTCTCCGATCACGGCGAATCGCTCGGCGAAAACGGGCTGTACCTGCACGGCACGCCGTACATGCTGGCGCCAACACAGCAGACACATATTCCGTTTATGTTCTGGCTCTCGCCGGATTACGTGAACAACTACAGTATCAACGAGCCGTGTTTACGCGATCGGGCGGCGAAAACAGAGGTGTCTCAGGATAATTTGTTCTCGACTGTGCTCGGAATGATGAACGTCAAATCAGCGGTTTATCATCCGCAGATGGATCTCATCAGTACCTGTCGAAAATCGTGATACTTGCATTAGACCGATTGGTCTATTACAGTGAGCGCCATGAGCAAAAATACTGAACACGATACACGCGAACATCTTCTGGCCACCGGCGAGCGTCTCTGTATGCACCGCGGGTTTACCGGAATGGGGCTGAGCGAGTTGTTAAAAACCGCTGAGGTGCCAAAGGGTTCGTTTTATCACTACTTCCGCTCCAAAGAAGCGTTTGGCGTGGCGATGCTAGAGCGGCACTATGCCAGTTACCACCAGCGTCTCGCCGCCCATTTTGCCAGCGGCGAAGGGTGCTACCGTGATCGTGTGCTCAACTACTATCAGGAAACGCTGAACCAGTTCTGTCAGCAGGGCATTATCAGCGGTTGCCTGACCGTTAAATTGTCCGCCGAAGTGTGCGATCTTTCAGAAGATATGCGCACCGCGATGGACAAAGGGGCCAGCGGCGTTATCGCCCTGCTGGCTCAGGCGCTGGAAAAAGGTCGCGCTGAAAAAACGCTAAACTTTAGCGGCGATCCTTTAACGCAGGCCCAGGTGTTGTACGCGCTGTGGTTAGGCGCAAATTTGCAGGCCAAAATTTCCCGCAGCGCCGTGCCGCTTGAAAGCGCGCTGGCGCATGTGAAGAACAGTATTACGACGCCTGGCGTTTAACAGGCGTTTTTATTTATTCATCTACTAGTCGACCGGTCTACTCAGGAGTCATGATGTCAACTGAAAAATTATTTACCCCACTGAAAATCGGTGCGGTTACCGCACCTAATCGCGTATTAATGGCCCCTCTCACCCGTCTGCGCAGCATTGAGCCGGGCGATATCCCGACGCCGCTGATGGGTGAATACTATCGCCAGCGCGCCAGCTCCGGTCTGATCATTTCCGAAGCGACCCAGATCTCCGCTCAGGCGAAAGGTTATGCGGGCGCACCGGGCCTGCACAGCCCAGAGCAGATCGCAGCATGGAAAAAAATCACCGCCGGTGTTCATGCCGATGATGGTCGCATCGCGGTCCAGCTGTGGCATACGGGCCGTATCTCCCACAACAGCATCCAGCCTGGCGGCCAGGCACCGGTTTCCGCGTCTGCCCTGAATGCCGGAACCCGCACCTCACTGCGTGATGAAAACGGCCATGCCATTCGCGTGGATACCTCTACCCCACGCGCGCTGGAACTCGATGAGATCCCAGGCATCGTCAATGATTTCCGTCAGGCCGTCGCGAATGCACGTGAAGCCGGTTTCGACCTGGTCGAGCTGCACTCTGCGCATGGTTACCTGCTGCACCAGTTCCTCTCCCCGTCTTCTAACCAGCGTACCGATCAGTACGGCGGCAGCGTGGAAAACCGCGCCCGTCTGGTGCTGGAAGTGGTGGATGCGGTGTGTCAGGAGTGGAGCCCGGACCGTATCGGTATCCGCGTCTCACCAATTGGATCGTTCCAGAACGTGGACAACGGCCCGAACGAAGAAGCCGACGCGCTGTATCTGATCGAAGAGCTGGCGAAACGCGGCATCGCGTACCTGCACATGTCCGAGCCAGACTGGGCGGGCGGTCAGCCGTACTCTGAGGCATTCCGTGAGAAAGTGCGTGCGCGCTTCCAGGGCGTCATCATCGGTGCGGGTGCGTATACCCCAGAGAAAGCGGAAGATCTGATCGGCAAAGGTCTGATTGACGCCGTGGCCTTTGGTCGCGATTACATCGCCAACCCGGACCTGGTGGCACGTCTGCAGCGTAAAGCCGAGCTGAACCCACAGCGCCCAGAAAGCTTCTATGGCGGCGGCGCTGAAGGCTATACCGACTACCCTTCCCTGTAATTCCTCGGTTGTCCATTGATAGCGGCGATGATTCGCCGCTATACTAAAACATCGTTTCTGTTCAAAAAGATAAGCCATTGAGTTGGTCAAGAGGAAAATATGCGCCTACTTCATACCATGCTGCGCGTTGGCAACCTGCAACGTTCTATCGATTTCTACACTAACGTACTGGGCATGCAGCTGCTGCGCACCAGCGAAAACCCGGAATACAAATATTCCCTGGCGTTCGTCGGTTACGGCCCGGAAAGCGACGAAGCGGTTATCGAGCTGACCTACAACTGGGATGTCGATAGCTACGAGCTGGGCACCGCTTACGGCCACATCGCGCTGGAAGTGGATAACGCGGCAGAAGCGTGCGAGCGCATTCGCAGCAACGGCGGCAACGTGACGCGCGAAGCGGGTCCGGTCAAAGGCGGCACCACCGTGATTGCCTTCGTGGAAGATCCGGACGGTTACAAAATCGAACTGATTGAAGCCAAAGACGCCGGTCGCGGTCTGGGCAATTGATCCCTCCGGGCGCGTTCTGCGCCCGTTGTTTTACTGCATCGCCTCGCAAAATTTGTCATAATACGCACTGCTTTTTTCCCTTGTAAGAGACCCTGATGTCCGATAACGCTCAACTTACCGGTCTGTGCGACCGTTTTCGTGGTTTTTATCCTGTTGTGATTGACGTAGAAACAGCCGGATTTAACGCTAAAACCGATGCGCTGCTTGAGATTGCAGCCATTACGCTGAAAATGGATGAACAGGGCTGGCTTACACCGGACACCACGCTGCATTTCCATGTTGAACCCTTTGAAGGCGCGAACCTGCAGCCAGAAGCGCTGGCCTTTAACGGCATCGATCCTACGAACCCACTGCGTGGCGCGGTGTGTGAATATGACGCCCTGCACGCCATTTTTAAAATGGTGCGCAAAGGCATGAAGGACAGCAACTGCAATCGCGCGATCATGGTGGCGCACAACGCCACGTTCGATCACAGCTTTATGATGGCTGCCGCCGAGCGCGCGTCGCTCAAGCGTAACCCCTTCCATCCGTTCGTGACCTTCGATACCGCCGCGCTGAGCGGGCTGGCACTGGGCCAGACCGTGCTCTCTAAAGCCTGTATTACTGCGGGCATCGATTTCGACGGTACTCAGGCGCACTCGGCGCTGTACGACACAGAGCGCACATCAGAACTCTTTTGTGAGATTGTGAACCGCTGGAAGCGTCTGGGCGGCTGGCCGCTGCCGATGGGCGACAGCGAAGAATAAAAAAAGCGACCGAAAGGTCGCTTTTTTTTGCCTGATGCAAAAGAACTTATTCTGCGTCTGGCTCTTCGGTTTTGTACTTGGCAGCGGTTTCTTTGATCAGCTGCTGCAGTTCGCCACGCTGATACATTTCGATCAGAATGTCGCAACCGCCGACCAGCTCACCATCAACCCACAGCTGCGGGAAGGTTGGCCAGTTAGCGTATTTCGGCAGCTCAGCGCGAATGTCCGGATTCTGCAGAATATCAACGTAAGCAAAACGCTCGCCACAGGCAGACAGCGCCTGCACGGCTTGTGCAGAGAAACCGCAGTTTGGCAGCTTCGGTGAACCTTTCATGTACAGCAGAATCGGGTTTTCAGCGATCTGGCGCTGGATTTTTTCAATAGTCGTGCTCATGTCTTGCTTCCTTTAACTTCTGTTACGGCGATCGTCTGACATTGTAGCGGGTCAGAGAGACATCGGAAAATAACATTTTCGTCACCTGCTTATATCTTAACGGTTGTCGGCTAAAGTTGCATTCCAAAGATAGCTTACCCACTCACCCGGTGTGGTTTTGTTCAGGGAGTGAACAACGCGGCAACAATCTGACTTTTTTTTTTGCACTCGCTAACGAAACAGACTTTTAGACCGATAAATGCTATTAACTTCTCGCAGATTTTTAGATTAGAATCGACGGGCTTTGTAAATCATACGTGGGTACTATTGATGACCCACATCTAATTCAGGGGAATGCTCAGTGGCGCGGATAACAAAAATCTCGATCACGCTCTGTGCTTTACTGTTTACATCACTCGTTTTCACGCCAGCGGCTAACGCCTCGGAGCAGGCGCGGCACTCTGCCGTGCAGAAGTCACATCTGGCGAAAACCACAGAACGTAAGAAAAAAACACCTACCAGCACCCGTAAAAGCGAAAAGAAAAAAACCACTACCGCACGAAAGCAGTCTACCTCCAGTAAGGCCCTCACCAGTAAAACCCGCAGCAAACCCACCCGCACTACCGCAAAAGTTGCAAAAGTGGTTCCGGAAAAATGTACCGTACGGAAAGGCCACAAAACGAACTGCGTGAAAGTGGGCAAAACTGCGAAGCTCTCTGAGGTGCATAAAGTGCGCGTGCAGAAAGCGCAGAAAACCGCGATGAACAAGCTGATGGGGCAGATTGGCAAACCCTATCATTGGGGCGGCACCTCCCCGCGCACCGGTTTCGACTGCAGCGGTCTGGTCTATTACGCCTATAAAGATCTGGTGAAGTTCCGCATCCCGCGTACGGCGAATGAGATGTATCACCTGCGCGATGCAGCAGCCGTGAATCGCGGTGAGCTGGAGAGCGGAGATCTGGTCTTCTTCCGCACCCAGGGTCGCGGCACCGCCGATCACGTTGGCGTTTACGTCGGTAACGGCAAGTTTATCCAGTCGCCTCGCAGCGGCCAGGATATCCAAATCACCTCCCTGAGCGAAGATTACTGGGTTCGCCACTACGTTGGCGCCCGCCGCGTGATGACCCCGAAAACCATTCGCTAATCCCTGCCCTGCCGCACCGTCGGCAGGGTAAGTTCCTCTTTTGCATACCCTTTCAATTTGCTACTCTATCCTTGCACTCAATAGGGTTATTGCAGTGCAACACTATAATAAGGAGAGAAGCAATGTCGTTCGAATTACCTGCATTACCGTATGCAAAAGACGCCCTGGCTCCGCACATTTCGGCGGAAACCCTGGAATACCACTACGGCAAACACCATCAGACCTATGTCACTAACCTGAACAATCTGGTTAAGGGCACCGCGTTTGAAGGTAAAACGCTGGAAGAGATTGTGCGCAGTTCTGACGGCGGGGTGTTCAACAACGCCGCTCAGGTCTGGAACCACACGTTCTACTGGCACTGCCTGGCACCGAACGCCGGTGGCGAACCAACCGGTGAACTGGCAACTGCCATTAACGCCGCATTCGGCAGCTTTGCAGATTTCAAAGCGAAGTTTACTGACGCAGCAATTAAGAACTTCGGCTCTGGCTGGACGTGGCTGGTCAAAGAGGCTGACGGCAAACTGGCTATCCTCTCAACGTCAAACGCGGGAACCCCACTGACCACCAGCGCGAAACCGCTGATGACCGTTGATGTGTGGGAACACGCGTATTATATCGACTACCGTAACGCTCGCCCGAACTACCTTGAGCACTTCTGGGCGCTGGTTAACTGGGAATTTGTGGCGAAGAACTTCGCGGCATAAATGAGACGCAGAAGGGGCAGCCCTTCTGCGTTTTTTGATTACTCTGTGACGCGAACAGGTTCCGGCTGTTTACGGCCCGATGTCAGGACCAGCAGCAGACCGAGCGCCGCAATAATCGCCCCCATCACCGGTACAAAAGCGTATCCCAGCCCGCCTGAAATCACCGCCCCACCGGCTGCCGCACCGAGCGCATTCCCGAGATTAAACGCACCGATATTCACAGAAGAAGACAGGCCCGGCGCTTCGTGCGCCACACGCATGACGCGCATCTGCAATGGTGGAACCACGGCAAAGGTTGCAGCGCCCCACACCACCATCGCGATGGCCGCCCCAAACTCGTTGCGCGCAAGCCAGGGAATCGCGAGCATAATCACAATCAGCAGCGTTAAGAAGCCTTTCAGCGTCCCGGTGACCGATCGATCCGCCAGTTTACCGCCGAGATAGTTGCCCAGTGAGAAACCCACGCCAATCAGCACCAGCATCGCCGTCACGAACAGCGGTGTGGCGTGGGTGATATCGTGCAGAACCGGTGAAATGTAGGTGTAGAGCGTAAACATCGCGCCCGCCCCGAGCACCGTGGTTAACAGAGCAGACAACACCTGTGGACGAACCAGCACCGACAGCTCTTTACGCACGTCCGGGCGCTCGCCCGCCTCGCCTTTCGGAAGCGAGAAGAACAGTGCAATCATCGCCACTACGCCCAGCCCTGCGGTTGCCATAAACGACATCCGCCAGCCAATGACTTCACCAAGCCAGGTCGCCGCCGGTACACCGCCAATATTGGCGATGGTTAGCCCCATAAACATGGTTGCCACCGCGCTGGCCTGCTTGTGTTTTGGCACCACGCTCGCCGCCACCACTGAGCCTAAGCCAAAGAACGCGCCGTGGTTCAGGCTGGTCAGAATGCGTGACAGCAGCAGCGTGGTGTAATCCGGTGACAGCGCAGAGAGCACGTTACCGAGGGTAAAAATCGCCATCAGGAAGATCAGCGCATTGCGACGAGCACGATGCGACAACAGTAGCGTCATGAGCGGCGCACCAATCATCACGCCAATGGCGTAGGCGCTGATCAGCATGCCTGCGGCCGGAATAGAGACATCTACCCCTTTTGCGATAACCGGCAACAGCCCCATCGGGGAAAACTCGGTGGTGCCGATGCCGAACGCGCCAATCGCCAGGGCCAGCAGGGGAAAATTGATTTTCATTGATTAACTCCGGATGCCGTGTCGTCGCGCGACACGGGACTAAGATGTCAAAAGCATGACATCAATCACAAAAAATGAGAAGTTAACAAATTAGCAAAAGATTTTTGCCGTGCGGGTAACAATAAGGAAACGGGCAGGAGACGAGGGAGAGAACTCTCCCCCGCTTAAATCAGTGCAGCGCAGCGGTCAGACCCGCAGCGACAATCAGAGCCAGAACAATAATGGTTGTCGTCAGCGAAAACTTCAGATCGGTACTCATCAATTTTTCTCCTTTTAATCACCCCACGAAAAGTGAGCTTGCTCATTTTTACACAGTTTACCCCAAAAATCTTCCTGGATTTAGGCTGATAACCGTTTTTGCTCTTCCCCTTTTCATCAAGATAAGACAAAATTCCACGCTAAATTTATAAGCGTACCGGCCACTGACCCCCTCCTGACGTTCTGAGTCGTTTTCCCGGCGTATCGCAATTCACATTGCGAGATAAGGGTGAGAGAAGGCAAACGTTTACCTTTAAGTATTTCAGGAGTTTAAGATATGGTCTGGAGTGACATGTAATGGCAACAATTAAAGATGTGGCGAAACGCGCAAACGTTTCCACTACAACCGTATCACATGTAATTAACAAAACGCGTTTCGTTGCGGAAGAGACGCGCAACGCCGTATGGGCCGCCATCAAAGAGCTGCACTACTCCCCGAGTGCCGTGGCGCGTAGCCTGAAGGTGAACCACACCAAATCGATCGGCCTGCTGGCGACCAGCAGCGAAGCCGCCTATTTTGCCGAGATCATCGAAGCGGTAGAGAAAAACTGTTTCCAGAAGGGCTACACCCTGATTCTCGGCAACGCCTGGAACAGCCAGGAAAAACAGCGCGCTTACCTGTCGATGATGGCGCAAAAGCGCGTTGATGGCCTGCTGGTGATGTGTTCCGAATACCCGGAGTCCGTACTCTCCATGCTCGAAGAGTACCGCCACATTCCGATGGTGGTAATGGACTGGGGTGATACCCGCGCTGATTTTACCGATTCCGTCAACGATAACGCCTTTGAAGGCGGCTACATGGCAGGTCGCTACCTGATTGAGCGCGGTCACCGCGAAATCGGCGTCATTCCGGGTCCGCTGGAGCGCAACACCGGCGCAGGCCGTCTGGCAGGGTTCATGAAAGCGATGGAAGAAGCGCTGATCACGGTGCCAGAAAACTGGATCGTGCAGGGCGACTTCGAGCCGGAATCCGGCTACCGCGCGATGCAGCAGATCGTCTCCCAGTCGCACCGCCCTACCGCGGTCTTTATCGGTGGTGACATCATGGCGATGGGCGCCCTTTGCGCAGCCGATGAGCTGGGTTTGCGCGTGCCGCAGGACATTTCAGTGATCGGGTACGATAACGTGCGCAACGCACGCTACTTCACCCCGGCGCTGACGACCATTCACCAGCCGAAAGACTCGCTGGGCGAAACGGCGTTCAATATGCTGTTGGACCGCATCGTCAGCAAGCGTGAAGAGTCGCAGTCGATTGAAGTCCACCCACGTCTGATTGAACGCCGCTCCGTGGCCGACGGTCCGTTCCGCGACTACCGCCGTTAATCCCCCGAGGGGCCGGTTATTCCGGCTCCCTCAGCCACTCTCTGTTCAGCGTTTCGCTATCCCCCAGATAATCCAGCAGCCACGCCAGCGCCGGTGACATATCGTTTTGCTGCCACGTCAGGCAACAGGCCGCATCCGGGAACGGGTTTTCCAGCGTCAGCGCCACCCACTCACCGCGATCGATGCGTGGACGTGCAAAATGCACCGGCACCATTCCCACGCACAGCCCCGCAGAAAGACAGGTCGCCGACGTTTCCCAGTCCGGTGCGACCACACGCCGCTGGTTATCCAGTAACCAGGTAATCCGTTTTGGCAGCGATCGTGAGGTATCTTCCAGCACCAGCGACGGCCAGTTGCGCAACGTATCATCGCTCAACGGGCCTGCAATGGCGGCCAGAGGATGATCGCGGGCGACAACGCAGGTCCAGCTCAGGGCACCCATATCGCGAAACGCATAGCGACCACCCACCGGGATCGCCTGGGTCGCGCCGATCGCCATCTCCACCCTGCCGTCAGAGAGCGCATCCCACACGCCGTTGAACACCTCCTGCGAGACGCGCAGCTCCACATCAGAGAAATGGCGATAGAAATCGACCACCATCTGTCGGGTGCGTTCGGGTTTGACGATGTTATCGACCGCAATGGCGAGATGCCCGCGCCAGCCGTTCGCAATCTGCTGGCACTGCTCGCGGGTGATCATCATTTTTTTGATAACAGAGCGCCCTTCTTTCAAAAACCAGACGCCCGCTGGCGTCAGAACTACGTCGCGGTGACGGCGCTCGAACAGCGGAACCGCCAGCCACTCTTCAAGCTGACGCACCGTATAGCTCACCGCAGAGGGGACGCGATGGAGTTCCTGGGCCGCACCACTAAAGCTGCCGTTACGCGCGACCGCATCCACCACTTCTAACGAATATTCTGACCACATTTTCTGCCTGCAAAATTTTTGAATGCAATCACCAAATATTAGCGTTTCACAAGGCAGTTTGCACTCCCTACACTTTGCGCCAATGATTACCTGCCCTCTTTAGGAAATAAAAAATAATGCAACCCAACAAAGGATTCCTGGTCTGGCTCGGCGGTTTAAGCGTGCTGGGCTTTTTGGCGACCGACATGTACCTGCCCGCGTTTGCCGCGATGCAGGCCGATTTACAGACCCCTGCTGCCGCCATCAGCGCCAGCCTGAGCCTGTTCCTCGCCGGTTTTGCCTTCGCACAGCTGTTATGGGGCCCGCTCTCTGACCGTTACGGTCGCAAACCGATTCTGCTCCTCGGTCTGGCGATTTTCGCCGTCGGCTGCCTGGGGATGCTGTGGGTGCGTGATGCCACCTGGCTGCTGGTGCTGCGATTTATCCAGGCGTTCGGTGTGTGTGCCGCAGCCGTCACCTGGCAGGCGCTGGTGACGGACTATTATCCCGCGTCTCGCGTGAACCGCATTTTTGCCACCATTATGCCGCTGGTCGGTCTCTCTCCGGCGCTGGCTCCCCTGCTCGGTAGCTGGATCCTGGTGCATTTTGACTGGCAGGCGATTTTCGCCACCCTGTTTATCATCACTCTTGTGCTGATGTTACCGGCCTTCACGCTGAAACCTGCTCAGCCGAAACCGGCTGAAAACCAGGATAATCGCGTTACTTTCCTGTCGCTGCTACGTTCACGCGCGTATCGCGGCAACGTGCTGGTCTACGCCGCCTGTTCCGCCAGCTTCTTTGCGTGGCTGACTGGTTCGCCGTTTATTCTGCATGATATGGGCTACAGCCCGGCGGTGATCGGCCTGAGCTATGTTCCACAGACCATCGCGTTCCTGGTGGGGGGCTACGGCTGCCGCGCCGCGCTGCAAAAATGGCAGGGACAGCAGATGCTGCCGTGGCTGCTGGTGCTGTTCGCCGTAAGCGTCATCGGTACCTGGGCGGTTGGCTTTATTCCACACGTCGGGCTAACTGAAATTCTGATCCCGTTCTGTGTGATGGCCGTGGCGAACGGGGCCATTTACCCGATTGTAGTGGCTCAGGCACTGCGCCCGTTCCCTCATGCTACGGGCCGTGCGGCGGCGCTGCAAAACACCCTGCAGCTCGGTCTGTGCTTCCTCGCAAGCTTGATTGTCTCTGCGTTAATCGCTACGCCGCTGATGACCACGACCAGCGTGATGCTGGCTACCGTGGTTCTCGCCGCGCTGGGTTATCGCATGCAGGCCTCAGTGAAGACGCTGGCGGAGGACACTGCCGAGGCGAAATCGTCGCAGGCGTAATCGCGCGAGCAATTATGTTACATTTCAGTCATTAGGCTGCTAACAACTTTCAGTTGAATCGCTCTTTTTTGCGGCCTATACTAAATTTGGTTCATATAAATACGATAAATATTATGTGTTAACGGGAGCCGGAGTGCTCCCGTTTTACCATGGAAGGCCTTTCGGTAAGGGTTATCTCCCTTCCTCTGTTCTACGTCGGATATTAGCCTCACGGAAAAACCGTGGGATTTCTCACAAACCATAAAAAGCGGCTACGCTGTTTGAAGGTTCTGATCACACAACGTGATGGAGAAGCTATGAGTTCATCGTGTATAGAAGAAGTCAATGTTCGGGACAATAACTGGTTCCGGATCGTCAATGAATTACTGAGTCGGGCGGGCATCGCGATTAACGGGTCTGCCCCTTCAGATATTCAGGTAAAGCATCCCGATTTTTTCAAACGCGTGTTGCAGGAAGGTTCGCTGGGTTTAGGCGAGAGCTACATGGACGGCTGGTGGGAATGCGAGCGGCTGGATATGTTTTTCCATAACGTTCTGCGCGCCGGGCTGGAAAACCAGCTCCCCCACCACCTGAAGGATACGCTGCGGATCGCCTCTGCACGGTTGCTGAATCTGCAAAGTAAAAAACGGGCATGGATTGTCGGGAAAGAGCATTACGATCTTGGCAACGATCTTTTCAGCCGCATGCTTGACCCGTTGATGCAATATTCCTGCGCCTACTGGAAAGAGGCCACCACGCTCGAAGATGCACAGCAGGCGAAACTGCGTTTAATCTGCGAAAAACTGCAGCTTCAGCCCGGTATGCGGGTGCTGGATATCGGCTGCGGCTGGGGTGGGCTTGCCTGGTACATGGCGAAACACTACGGCGTGAGCGTCGTGGGTGTGACCATTTCGGCTGAACAGCAGAAACTGGCGCAAGAACGCTGCGCGGGGCTGGATGTGACCATTCTGCTGCAGGATTATCGCGATCTGGACGATCAGTTCGATCGTATCGTCTCCGTGGGAATGTTCGAGCACGTCGGGCCCAAAAATTACAACACCTATTTCACGGTTGCCGATCGCAACCTGAAACCGGAAGGTCTTTTCCTGCTACACACCATTGGTTCCAAAAAGACCGATCATTCGGTCGATCCCTGGATCAATAAATATATCTTCCCGAATGGCTGTTTACCTTCGGTTCGCCAGATAGCCGATGCCAGTGAGTCGCACTTTATTGTCGAAGACTGGCACAATTTCGGTGCCGACTACGATACGACACTGATGGCCTGGCACGAACGTTTTCTGGCGTCATGGCCGGAAATTGCGGAGAACTATTCTGAACGCTTCAAGCGGATGTTCGTCTATTACCTGAATGCCTGTGCGGGCGCGTTTCGTGCCCGGGATATTCAGCTCTGGCAGGTCGTGTTCAGTCGTGGCGTGGTGCATGGTTTGCGGGTCGCGCGATAAAAAATAAACCCCGGATATCCGGGGTTTATTTTATTCGTCTTCCGACGTCAGTTTACTCGCTAATTCTTTCGCCGCCAGCACCCGCTCTACGGTATCCACTACCGCCTGGGTCTGGGGATCAATTTCGATATTAATGCGATGGCCGAGTTTTTTCGCCCCCAGCGTCGTGCGCTGCAACGTTTCCGGAATTAAATGTACGCAGAAACGGGTTGGCGTCACTTCACCCACCGTCAGACTAATCCCATCCACGCCAATAAATCCTTTGTACAGGATGTATTTCATTAATGACGCGTCTTGTACCTTAAACCAGATCTGACGGTTATTTTCTGAGGTCAGGATTTTCGAAATCTCGGCGGTCGTCATAATATGACCCGACATTAAATGCCCGCCAATCTCATCGCTGAACTTCGCCGCGCGCTCAACGTTAACCATGTCGCCCACCACCAGCTCACCGAGGTTGGTAATACGCAGCGTCTCTTTCATCAGATCAAAGCTAATACGGTTGCCGTTAATTTCTGTCACTGTCAGACAGCAGCCGTTGTGTGCCACCGATGCCCCGGTCTCCAGACCGTCGAGCATATATTCCGGCAGCTCGACCACATGGGTACGGAAATTAGGTTTTTCATCTATGGACACCAGTTTTGCAGTGCCCTGCACGATACCAGTAAACATGCTTACCACTCCTGTATTATCCCAACGGTAGTGACACCGTTTAATCGCAACACAATAACAGTTGGAAAAACAGGTTGCCAGCGGAGCGCATTTTCTGGCGATTTTTTCACTAGATAAATAGAGAAACCCCGCTACAATAGCTGGCATTCCCCCTGTTTTTTCTTCTTGCTGCCAGTTTCGGCGGGTTTTTTAGTCTCTCAAATAACAACAAAACAAAAGGTGTTCACGTGCAGAAGTACATGAATGAAGCGCGTCAGTTATTAGCGCTGGCAATACCGGTGATCATCGCGCAGGTTGCTCAAACCGCAATGGGATTTGTGGATACGGTTATGGCGGGTGGTTACAGCGCCACCGATATGGCTGCCGTTGCTATCGGTACCTCTATCTGGCTTCCGGCTATTCTTTTCGGCCACGGACTGCTACTGGCCCTTACGCCGGTTATCGCCCAGCTTAACGGCTCAGGCCGACGCGATCGTATTGCCCATCAGGTGCGTCAGGGCTTCTGGCTCGCCGGATGTGTCTCCGTTCTGATCATGATTGTGCTGTGGAACGCGGGCCATATTATTCGCTCGATGCACAATATCGACCCGGCCCTGGCCGATAAAGCCGTCGGTTATCTGCGTGCGCTGCTGTGGGGCGCGCCCGGCTACCTGTTCTTCCAGGTGGCGCGTAACCAGTGTGAAGGACTGGCGAAAACCAAACCCGGCATGGTGATTGGCTTTATCGGGCTGCTGGTAAACATCCCGGTGAACTATGTCTTTATCTACGGTCATTTCGGCATGCCTGAACTGGGCGGCGTGGGCTGTGGCGTCGCGACGGCGGCGGTGTACTGGGTGATGTTTGCCAGCATGCTCTCTTACGTCAAACGCGCACGCTCAATGCGCGATATCCGCAATGAGCCGGGTTTCGGCAAGCCGGATATGAGCGTGGTGAAACGTCTGGTGCAACTCGGTCTGCCTATCGCGCTGGCGCTGTTCTTCGAAGTGACGTTGTTTGCGGTCGTCGCCCTGCTGGTCTCCCCGCTGGGGATTGTCGACGTGGCAGGCCACCAGATTGCGCTGAACTTTAGCTCGCTGATGTTCGTACTGCCGATGTCCCTTGCGGCAGCGGTAACGATCCGCGTCGGCTATCGTCTGGGGCAAGGTTCGACGCTCGATGCACAGACGGCGGCGCGTACCGGCCTGATGGTGGGCGTGTGCATGGCGGCCTGTACCGCCATCTTTACCGTGTTGCTGCGCGAGCAGATCGCTCTGCTTTATAACGACAATCCGGAAGTGGTGATCCTCGCCTCACAGCTGATGCTGCTGGCGGCGGTATACCAGATTTCCGATTCGATTCAGGTGATCGGCAGCGGTATTCTGCGTGGGTATAAAGATACGCGTTCGATCTTCTTTATCACTTTCACCGCCTACTGGGTGCTCGGGCTGCCGAGCGGTTACGTGCTGGCGCTGACGGATCTGGTGGTCGACAGAATGGGTCCGGCCGGTTTCTGGATGGGCTTTATCATCGGATTAACCTCCGCCGCGATCCTGATGATGCTGCGTATGCGCTTCCTGCAACGCCAGCCATCGAATGTGATTTTGCAACGCGCTGCGCGTTAATTACCCGCTAGCCGTCTACGGGCGGCTACTTTCTCTTCATTTTGCGCGGGAATGAAGCAATCGCGTGAAATACGGAAGAAAATTGCATTTTCCCTCTTGCCTCATCCCGTCACTGTCGCTAATATTCGACCCCGTTGTCACAGACAACATGATGCGTCCGTAGCTCAGTTGGTTAGAGCACCACCTTGACATGGTGGGGGTCGGTGGTTCGAGTCCACTCGGACGCACCATCAAAAAAATCTGTACAGTGCGTCCGTAGCTCAGTTGGTTAGAGCACCACCTTGACATGGTGGGGGTCGGTGGTTCGAGTCCACTCGGACGCACCATTTCAGGTTACACCTCTTCCGCTTTACCTCCCTTTTCAACATTCCAGAATATCCCTGATTAGCCCGTTAATAACAGGCATTGCGGCTCTCTCTCGACCAAGTTTCCCGTTTTACATTTTCACCGCTTAGCCCTCTGCTTCTTTGCGCGAATCCTGTTTCATCCCCTGACGTAATGTATCCCACAGGCGAGATCCTGACGGATAACCGCTTTCTGATGACGCTCCCGCTTCTGCTATAGAAATAGTGACAGCGTATATACTGTTTGATGTGCGGGAAATCCGGCACTAAAAGCGGTGATGACTCAGAAATGGACGAGGGCAGACGGGCGAAAGGCGTTAACGCCCGGCGAAGTCGGCGCCCGGTTGCCCTCCAGGAATCAAACAATAATAACGGGTGAGAATGGATGAAACAGATTGCGATTATCGGTGCCGGCCCTACTGGCATTTATACCCTTTTCTCTCTGCTGAAAAATCAGACGCCACTGGTCGTGGATATTTATGAGCAGGGCGACGAGGCCGGTGTTGGCATGCCCTACAGCGATGAAGATAACTCGCGGATGATGCTCGCTAACATCGCCAGCATCGAAATCCCCCCGCTCTTTTCGACCTATCTCGACTGGCTGCTTACCCAGAGCAGCGAACACCTGGCACGCTACGGTGTAAAGAAATCCTCCCTTCATGACCGTCAGTTCCTGCCACGCATTTTGTTGGGCGAGTATTATCGCGACCAGTTTTTACAGCTGATCGCACAGGCGAAACAGCGCGGATTTACCATCAAGGTGCAGGAGTCCTGCCAGGTGACGGACCTGGAGGTGACGCCTCAGGGCGTCAAGGTCTGGGCGGAGAACCGGGCAGAACCCGCGACGTACGATCTGGCGGTGATCGCCACCGGGCACGTCTGGCCAGACGAAGAGGAATCAACGCGCTCGTTCTTCCCCAGCCCCTGGTCGGGACTGATGGAGGCCACTATTCGCGCCTGTCGCGTTGGCATTATGGGCACCTCCCTCAGCGGATTAGATGCGGCGATGGCGGTCGCCATTCAGCACGGTGAATTTATCGAGCCGGAAAATCAGCCCGTGGAATTCAGGCTAGACGAAGGGAGCGAAGCACTCGACATTGTGCTGATGTCCCGCTCGGGCATTCTGCCAGAAGCCGATTTCTACTGCCCTCTCCCCTACGAACCGCTCACCCTCGTCACGGAACAGGCCATCGAAAAAGCGATCGCCGCAGGATCTGAGGGGCTGCTCGATCGCGTGTTCACCCTGATGACGCAGGAACTCGAGCTGGCCGATCCGCAGTGGAGCCACGCCATTGGCCTTGAAGCGCTGAACGTCGACACCTTCCACGACGCCTATTTTGCCGAGCGCCACAAACACGATCCCTTCAGCTGGGCGCAATCCAACCTCGATGAGGTCGAGCGCAACAAACGTGATAAACGTACGGTGCCCTGGCGCTACACCATTTTGCGGATGCATGAAGTGGTGCAGGAGATCGTCCCGCATCTGACGGATAAGGACCGCAAGCGTTTTGACGCCGGGCTGTCGCGCATTTTTATCGACAACTATGCGGCCATTCCCTCCCAGTCGATTCGTCGGCTGCTGGCACTGCGCGAGGCCGGCATTATCAGCGTGCTGGCGCTGGGGGCAGATTATAAAAGGGATGTGCAGGACGACAGGACGATCATTATGGCGAAGGGAGAGCGTTATGAATTCGATCTCTTTATTGATGCCCGCGGGCAAAAACCACTGAAGACCAAAGATCTGCCGTTCCCGACGCTGCGCCAGCAGTTACAGGAAAACGGCGATGAGATCCCGGACGTCGGTGAAGATTACACCCTGCTGGCACCCGACAGCGTGCGCGGGCGCATCGCCTTTGGTGCTCTGCCGTATCTGATGCACGATCAGCCTTTTGTCCAGGGACTGACCGTGTGTGCGGAGATTGGCGAGTCGATGGCGAAAGCGATCGCCCAACGCGCGTCGCGCGCGCGTCGTCGCCTGCCATTCAGCGAGGAGTAAGGCCTGGCGCGAGGCCAGGCTGCTGATTTAATCGCGCGTGCCCGAGGTGATTGCGTCAATCGCCTCAGGCCGCAGACGAATCTCCGCCGCGCGCCGGTGCCCCTGCATCCCTTCAGTGCGGCTCTGGCGTATCGCCGGTTCCGCAATCGCCGCAATGCCTTTGTCATCAATCCACTGATGGGTACAGATTTTCACATAGGCGCCCACCCACAGCCCGCCGGTGTAGCGCGCCGCCGCCATCGTCGGCAAGGTGTGGTTGGTCCCACAGCATTTGTCCGAAAACACCACGCTGGCGTTCTGGCCGATAAACAGTGAACCGTAGTTGCGGATCTTCGCCGCCGTGCCGTGCGGATCGCGGGTGTGCACCTGCAGATGCTCCGTCGCCATAAAATCAGCAAACGCGATCAGCTGCTCTTCGGTGTCACACAGCACGATTTCGCCCTGACGACGCCAGGCTTCACCCGCCGTGGCCGCCGTCGGCAGCGTGGTCAGCTGACGTTCGATCTCTATCAGCGTACCTTCGGCAATGGCGCGACTGGTGGTCGCCAGCCCGACGCGGGTATGGACGTCATGCTCAGCCTGCGCCAGCAGATCCGCCGCCAGAATACGCGGATCGGCGCTGTCATCGGCGACGGTGAAGATTTCGCTTGGCCCGGCCAGGGCATCAATCCCCACTTTGCCAAACACCTGACGCTTGGCTTCATTCACAAAGGCGTTGCCCGGCCCGACGATTTTATCCACCGCCGGAACACTGTCGGTTCCCCAGGCCATCGCCGCAATCGCCTGGGCACCGCCGATTTTGAATATCCGATGTGCGCCCGCCAGATGGCAGACAGCAATCATCGCCGGATGAGCGGCGGGCGGCAAACAGGCAATAATCTGCTCGCAGCCCGCGACGGTTGCCGGAACAATCGACATCACCGGCGCCGAAAGGATCGGATAGCGCCCCCCCGGTACGTAGCAGCCGACGGTCTGCACGGGAATAATGCGGTGTCCGAGATGCACGCCCGGCAGGGTTTCCACCTCCAGCGGCTGCATGGTCGCGAGCTGCGCCTGGGCAAAACGACGGACCTGCGCAATGGCGAACTCGCTGTCGCGCCGCGTCTGCGGATCCAGATCGTTCAGCGCGTTTTCAATCTCCTGCGCCGTCACTTCAAACTGCTCTGGCACCACGTTATCAAACTGCTGCGAAAATGCCCGTAGCGCCGCATCGCCTTCCGTTTTCACGCGCTCGATGATGGCGCTGACTTTATCCGTTAATGTACGGTCGGCCTGCGCATCCTGCCCCTGCGGCTGCTTGATCCAACGCACCTGTTCCGTAATCGCTTGTGCAGACATTACGCCTCCTCCATCTGGCCGAGTTTGATTTGCGCCAGCAGCGCCAGGTGGTCGTACACCACCCATTCATCGACGATTTTGCCGTTGACGATGTGGTAGTGGGACATGCCCATCACGAACAGACGCTCGCCCGTCGGTTTGCCCAGCGCGCCGTAGCCCAGGTGGTGGCCTTCGATAATCCAGCGCACCGCCACTTTCACCCCGCCCTCATCGCATGGATTCGAACAGATATGTTGCGGCAGCCATGCACCATCAGGGATCATGCCGATCAGCGCCAGCGTCTGGTGCGTCACCGCCGCCGTGCCGTACAGCTCTTTCATTAACGGGCCGTGCCACTGCACGGTCGGGGCGTACACCTCTTTGATTTTGCCCAGCATCCGACGGTTATAGATCTCATGCAGCCAGCGCAGGAGCTGCTCTTCGGTGTCCGTGTGGGCGATAGAGACGTCACAGGCCACATCCGGCGGATACTGGCCGAGCATCCGGCCGTTCTCGCCAATATCGGTGACGCGAAAACCTTTATCGAACTGCTCTTTCGCCATGTTAAAGGCGATTTCATCGGTGTTCAGCCCAAGCTGCTTCATCAGCGACATGTTGTCGCTCACCACCCACTCACGGTAAATTTTGTTTTCGTGGATCATACAGTCGGCGACGGTACGGTTCACAAAGGTGCGGTTGGTGGGTTTGCCCAGATGGCTGTACTGGGTGTGACGCCCGCTGCCGGTCACCAGATGCGAGGTATAGAAACCGTCCACGTCATTGCCGTTCCAGATAACCTGGGTCGCCATGCCGCGACGCTCCGGGAACGCAATTAAGCGCTGGAGCGTATCCTGCACGACCTGCTCGCGGTTATAGAGGGTTCCCAGCGCGTTATATAACACGCAGTTGTGGGTGTAATGGGTGTAAATTAATCCAACATCACGCTCATCCCATATTTTATGGGTACAGCGGACAATATAATCGACAATATCCGTATAACAATCATCAAAGCCTCGTAATGATTGGGCGCGCGGGCGTTTTTCCGGAACCAGATCAATAAAGTCACGACGCTCGACCTGTAATACCGGCTCGTCTCGCGCGGGTTTGCTATTATTTTTCTCGGGTACTGCTGGAGCTTTATTGGTTGCTTCAGTTGAAGACATATGACCTCCTGCATTTCTTTTCAGACAAAAGTATCCCGCACCCGGAATGGATGGAGAAATTAACCGCAGAACCTAATACGGCGATGTTATACAGCGTTAATAAAATAAGAATAGCGGGAGGCGAACCTCCCTTTTTATTTCACAATCTGATTTATTTCACAATCTGCGACCAGATCGCTAATTCATCGACACCCAAATATTCGCGAATAATTAAACCGTCACGTAATTCGAGCTGGGTAATACCGGTAATTGAAATGGGTTTACGGGTCGGCGCGCCAAATTTGCCGTAACCATCGTGCCAGGTCAGCAGAGACCAGCGCAGGGAAATGCGCACCGGCTCGTTCGGATCTTTGCGCACAATCAGGTGGTGTAACTGGGTTTCGCTGTCCGCAAACGACGCGCGATAGCCCGACAGCCAGGCGCCGATCTCCTGCTCGCCCGTGGCCATGCAGTGCCCCGGCCCGTAGAGCGTCGCGGCAGGATGGTACAACCCCGGCACCGTGCCGCCGTTGCCGCCCGCCCACATGGTCAGATAGCGTTCCACCACTCCCGCCAGCGGCCCGTCGATATCATCACCTTCCGGGCCACCCGCCCAGCGTGCGTCGAGGGTTTCTGCCGATTCCGGCTCAATGCCAAGCTGCTGCTGCGTGGCAGAAAGGCTGCGGGCGAACTCACGAATATCCAGCCCCAGCTGAGAGACAATCGCCGCCCGGTCCTGGAGCAGCCACTCCTGGCGCACCGCACCGTCGGCGCAGATGCGGTCTGCCCAGGTGCGCACCCAGACATTTTTCCCGGTCGGCGCACCGAAAAACCCCTCCCCCTGATGGCGAATCGACGCCACCGTGCGCTGCGCCGCGTAATACTCCTCGCCCGGCGTATGGCTGCACAGGATATCTTCCGTCAGCACAGAGCGTTGCGGGAAGCTGTGCATCGCCTCCAGGGTCAGGCGCATAAATTGCGACAGTTCGTTAAGCTGTTTTTCCGGCGTAATAAACACCACCGGCGTGGCGTAGAAATCCGCCAACTGACCGATATCCTTCTGCTCCCAGACCACGTGGGTCAGCGTCAGAATAAATTGCTGAATAGAGTCGAACTGGGGGCTGAAGCCCGGCAATCTGCTCATTTGACCTCCTGAGGCTGGAACAGAGATAAACCGTCTTTTTCGATGACTCCCGTGCGCGGGCGACGCGCCGAATGGCGAACCACCAGCATACCGGGCAGCGTAATTTGTTCAGGCTCGATGTTGCCGCTGTCGATCTGCTTCATCAGTAATTCCACCGTCGCTGTCACCATCGCCTCCACCGGCTGCGAGGCCGAGGTTAAGGCGTAGGACGGCCAGCCGGACGGTCCGATGTCGTCGTAGCCAATAATCGACACATCCTCCGGCACCCGCAGGCCAAATTCGTAGCGCGCCACGTCCATCACCATCACCGCCATATGATCGTTGGCGACAAAAATGGCGTCTGGCGCAGGCGTCTTAGTGAAAAGCGAATATGCCGCGCGGGTGGTTTGCTGCGCGTCATAGTTGCCGTTCACCACTTCTACGTCTGTAACGCCGTGTTCCGCGAGCGTGTCGAGATACCCCCGCTGGCGGGCGATATTCACCGACGAATCTGCGACGCCGCCCACGTAGGCGAAGCGCTTGTGCTCTCCGGCGAGCAAGAATTCAGCAATCTGCCGCGCGGCGGCTTCGTTGTTGCTGTTGACGCTCGACGCCATTCCGCTCTCTTCGCTGCGATTGAACAGCACCACCGGAATTCCGGCGGCCAGACACTCCTGAGAGAGATCCAGCGACAGCGTCACCGACGCCAGCACAATGCCGTCGACGCGATACTGCATGATCTGGTCGAAAATGCGATCGACGTTGCCGTCCCTATCGCCGACAAACAGCAGCAGGTGGTAGTTAAGCGTATCCAGCTTCTGCGCCAGCGCTTCCAGCACCTGCGGATAAAACTGGTTATCAAAATAGGAGATCACCACGCCGATAATGCGCGACCGGGCCGTGTTGAGCGAACGGGCAATCGCATTCGGGCGATAGCCCAGCTCACGCGCCGCCTTGAGCACTTTTTCACGCGTGGCGGGCGAAATGCTCGCCCCCGGCGTGAAGGTGCGGGATACCGCTGACTGCGACACCCCTGCCAGCTGTGCCACCTGCTGGCTGGTCACCGCCGCAAACGTCTTACGCTTCATTACCCTGGGTTCCTTATCCTGTCACTTCCACATTCAGGCCATGTGTTTCAAAGAGATAACATACCATCTTCGATAACCACCCCGTAAAAGCGCCTCAGGAAGTGAGTGCTTTTTAGTCTTACACCACTTTTGCATGCGTATGCAACAGCCTAAATTATTTTTTTCACAATGGTGATATTGAACCTTTACAAAATTAAAACCTTTTCGTAACTTCAATTTTTGAATACGTATGCATGCCGTCAATTGTACCGGGCAAATTGGGATGTCATCAGAGGGACTGAGCCGGTAAACGTTGTACTTGATTGGTTATAACCCATTAATTTTTAAGAGGTTCACAACCATGTTTCGAGCACTGTTGCGCCGACCGGAAGCCCGACTGTTTTTTATCATTAGCGTGTTGTTTTATATCTGTATTCACAGCATCGATGCGTTTCTGGCGCCCATGATGATCAATCAGGGCATCGAACCGCAGGTAATGGGCATCATCATGGGTGCCAGCGGTCTGGCGACGCTGATGATTCGTTTCCCGCTGGGGATCATCTCTGACGTGGTGAAGAGCCGCAAAATCTTTATCCAGATAGCGCTGGTGCTGCCAATCATCGCCTGGCCGATTGCCTGGCTTGAGCCGAATGCCATTACCCTGTATCTGGCGAAAGCCGCCGATGGCGTAACCGCCGCCACCTGGGTGCTGTATAACATTCTGTTTATTCGCTACTTTGATCGCAAAGAAGCCCCGGCGGCTGTCGCCCTGCTGGCACTGGCTGGCCCCATCGGCGTGTTTCTCGGCAACTGCATCGGCGGCGTGCTGATTCACTATTTTGCGAACAACATCGCATTTTTCGTCTCCTGTGTGTCTGCTCTTCTCGCCCTGTTCCTGACCACCCGCATTCGCGACGTCCACGATCCGGTTCAGGCGCCATCACTGAAAGCCTGTATCGCCGGGGCAAAACTTCAGCTCGCTGACCGCTCCGTCTGGCTAATCGGTATTCTGGCAACCATCGTAATTCTGGTTCCTTTTGCCACCCGGGACACCCTTACCCCCATCTACGCTGAACAGCTCGGCGCCCGCGCCGGAATCCTGACGCTGCTGAGTAACATCCATCTGATCTTCTACGCCCTGGCGATTGCCCTGTGCAGCTCGGTGTTTTATCAGCGACTGGGGCTGGTCAAAACCGCGGTGCTGGGGATTTTGCTCCAGGTGATTTCGTCGTTTGGCATTCCGTTTACCAGCAATCTGTACCTGATTTATCTTCTGCAGGCGCTGGCCGGTTTCTCGTTCGGCATGGCGTTCGCGGCGTTCATGTCCCTGAGCGTGGTCAACACGACTTCCGATGAGCAGTCCACCCGCATGGGGTTATTCCAGACTATCTACTCCTGCGGCATGTTTGCCGGGCCGGTAATCATGGGCGTCATGATGCAACACATTAATCTCTCGTCCGGGTATCTGTTTATTGCCGGGCTTTCGATTATTGCCGCCATCGCCACCCCGCTTTCGGTGCGCTGGGTCTATTCCCGCAAAACCCGTCAGCCGGTGGAATTATCCACCAACCGTTCCCTCGCCTCCGCGCGAGAATAATTCCCGCTCATTATGTAATAACTATCCCGGTTCGCCGGGAGGGCATCTGTCATTTCGAGTATTAAAGGAGAACATTGTGGCTTATCAACTTAAATCCAGTAAACCGGTGCAGGAACGTCAGGAAGCGCAGCGACAAATACGTGAAACCGTTGAGCTGATTCTGGCGGATATTGAAAAACGCGGGAATAAAGCGATCCGTGAATTATCGATAAAATTCGATAACTACGACCGTCAGGATTATCGCCTGACGGACGCCGAAATTAATAGCTGCATGAAAAAACTCAGCCGCCAGGATATTCACGATATCGAATTCGCCCAGCAGCAGGTGTTTAATTTTGCCCGCGCACAAAAAGAGTGTCTGCGCGATCTGGAGATCGAAACGCGCCCCGGCGTTATTCTCGGCCATAAAAATATTCCGATTAACGCCGTAGGCTGTTATGTGCCGGGGGGTAAATATCCGCTGCTGGCATCGGCGCATATGTCGATAATCACCGCCAACGTCGCGGGCTGCTCGCGCATTATCAGCTGTGCCCCGCCGTTTGGCGGTGAACCGGCGCCAGCCATTGTCGCGGCGCAGAAAATGGCGGGTGCAACGGAGATCTTCGCCCTCGGCGGCATTCAGGCGATTGGCGCGATGGCGCTCGGCACCGACACCCTCGCACCGGTTGATATGCTGGTGGGGCCGGGCAACGCCTTCGTCGCCGAAGCCAAGCGCCAGCTGTTTGGCCGCGTGGGGATCGATCTGTTCGCCGGTCCGACGGAAACCCTGGTGATCGCCGACGACACCGTCGATGCGGAAATGTGCGCCACCGACCTGCTGGGCCAGGCGGAGCACGGCGTTACGACACCGGCAATTCTGCTGACCAACTCGCTGACGCTGGCCAAAGAGACGCTGACGGAGATCGAGCGCCTGCTGGCAAAACTCCCCACCGCTGACGTCGCCCGTCAGTCCTGGCAGGATTACGGTGAAATCATCGTCTGCGACAGCTACGACGAGATGCTGGCCGAAGCGGATCGTATCGCCTCCGAGCACGTGCAGGTGATGACGGATCGCGACGACTGGTTCCTCAATAATCTCACCAACTTCGGTGCTCTGTTCCTCGGCCCGCGCACCAACGTGGCCTATGGCGACAAGGTCATCGGCACCAACCACACCCTGCCGACGCAAAAGGCGGCGCGCTACACAGGCGGCTTGTGGGTCGGCAAGTTCATGAAAACCTGCACCTGGCAAAAAGTCCTCAGTGACGAAGCCACCGCCGAAATCGGCAGCTACTGCTCGCGTCTGTCGCTGCTGGAAGGTTTTGCCGGGCACGCGGAGCAGGCCAACATCCGCGTTCGCCGCTACGGGAATACGGACGTGCCTTACGCCACGCCTGCGCCGGTTCGGGAAAAGGTGTAATCATGACCCTTCCCCAGACTCCCTCTTTTCATCTTACGGGAAAACGGGCGCTGGTCACGGGCGGCTCCAGGGGGCTGGGCTTCGCCTGCGCCGTGGCGCTCGCCCAGGCGGGTGCAGAGGTGTGGATTGCCGCCCGCGATCAACACACGCTGGAGCACGCCGCCGCGCTTGCGGCTGAAGGCGGGCTGACGTTGCATTCGCTGGCGCTGGATATCACCGATATCTCCCGCGTCGATGCGGCGCTCGCAGAGCTGCCCGCCTTCGACATTCTGGTCAACAGCGCCGGGCTGGCCCGTCACGAGCCTTTTCTCGCCGTCAGCGAAACCCATTTTGACGCGGTGATGACCCTGAACCTGCGCGCCACGTTTTTCCTCAGCCAGCGGGTGGCGCAGCGGATGCGCGAGCACAACATTCCGGGTTCCATCATCCATATCTCCTCGCAAATGGGCCATGTCGGCGGCCCGAATCGCAGCGTCTACTGCGCGTCAAAATTTGCACTCGAGGGGTTAAGCAAAACCATGGCGCTGGAGCTGGGTGGCGCGGGTATCCGGGTCAATACCCTGTGCCCGACCTTTATCGAAACCGAGCTGTCGCGCCAGTCCCTCGACGACCCGGATTTTCGCCGCTATGTGCTGGAGAACATCAAGCTGCGGCGTCTTGGACGCGTCGAGGATGTGATGGGACCGGTGGTGTTTTTGGCCTCCGATGCGGCGGCGATGATCACCGGCACTGCGCTGCTGGTCGACGGCGGCTGGACTGCCACATGAGAGGCCAAATGGAGAAAACAGTGTGTGATAACACCGCGCTCCCGCTGGTGTTGCTTGGCGGAACGCTCTGCACGGCGCGTCTGTGGCAGCCGCTGATAGATCGCCTGGCGCTCTCTTCCGCGATGTGCGTGAGCCTTACCGGGGCGGATTCCGCACCGCAGGCCGCGCAGCGCCTGCTGCAAAATCTGCCGCCGCGCTTTCTGCTGGCCGGCTTTTCCCTTGGGGCTATCGTGGCGCTACAAATAGCGGCCGATGCCCCGGAGCGGCTGGCCGGGCTTGCGCTCATGTCGGTGAATCCCCTTGCCGATGCGCCGGAAAATGCCGTCCTCCGACGCGAGGCCGTTCGCGCTGCGCGTGAGCAAGGGCTGGCGAACTGGCTGTCTGCCACCCTGTGGCAAAAGTATGTCGCACCCGAGCGGCGCGCTGACGCGCCACTCCACGCGCTTGTCTGCCAGATGGCGCAGGAGAGCGGCCACGACACCTTTGCCAGCCAGACGGAGATCGCCCTCTCCCGGCGGGATAACCGCCAGGCGCTGAGCGCGCTCTCCTGCCCCATTCTTATCATTAACGGCGCGCACGATCTCATCTGCACGCCCCACCATCACCAACTGGCCTCGGTAAGTGCGCCCCGCGCCCGGCATATCACGGTCCCAACAGCCGGACATTTCGTGGTGCTCGAAGCGCCCGATGAGGTCGCCCCGCCGCTGCGCCAGTGGATTCAGGAGTCCCTTCATGCGACGCAATAAACTCAAACAATTGATTCAGGAACAGTCCCCCATCATCAACGGCTGGCTGGCGATCCCTTCCAGCTACAGCGCGGAGATCGTCGGTCATCAGGGCTACGACGCGGTGACGGTCGATTTGCAGCACGGAATGATCGATTTCGCCAGCGCCCTGACGATGCTTCAGGCCCTGTCGGCCACGCGCGCGGTGCCGCTGGTACGCGTCCAACATAACGACCCGGCGCAGATCATGCGCATGCTCGACGCCGGGGCCTACGGCATTATCTGCCCGATGATTTCTACCGCCGAACAGGCCGCGCGCTTCGTCGCCGGCTGCCGCTATCCGCCGTTTGGCGTGCGTTCGTTTGGCCCGGCGCGCGGGCTACTGTACGGCGGAGCGGATTATCCGCAGCACGCCTGCCAGGAGATCCTGACGCTGGCGATGATTGAAACCCGCGAAGGGCTGGCGAATCTCGACGCCATTCTGGCAACCGACGGGCTGGACGGCGTGTTTATCGGCCCGAACGATCTGTCGTTAACCCTCACCGGCAGCGCCAGCGCGGAATCCCAGCACCCTGAGATGCTCGCCGCCGTCGAACGGGTGGTCAGCCGCTGTCGCCAGCAGCAAAAACTGGCCGGGATTTTTTGCACCTCCGGCGACGCCGCACGCCTGCGTATCGACCAGGGTTTTCAGTTTGTCACCCCCGCCAACGACGTGATGCAGCTTGGCCGCGCCGCGCGGGAAGCTATCGCCCTGGCGCGCGGTGCATCCGCTCCCACCACGGGCGCATCCGGTTACTAACAGGAGAAAAACATGAAAGCACAACATATCACCCCGGCGCAGGCCAAAAGCCGCGTCATCACGCCCGATGAGATGGTGTCCTGCAATCTGGCGTTTATCGACTGCAAACTGCCCGGCTCGCACCTCAAGCAGAACTACTCCTTCATCGGGCCGGGTGTCACCCAGTCATCGGCGCAGGTGGTCAATATTCCGGAACCGCACGGCTTTAATATTGGCGCAGCGGCGATGCCGAAAGGGGTGACCAATAACCTGCATCTGCACTTCACTGCTGAGGTGTTTTTGATTCATGAAGGCACCTGGCGTTTTCGCTGGGGGGCGAACGGCGAAAACGAGGCCGAGTTCAGCGCGCCGGCCATTCTGTCGATTCCAACGTGGATTTTCCGTGGCTTTACCAACGTTAGCCCGCAAGAGACCTGCGGCATGGTCTACACGGTGCTTGGCGGGAATAACACCGGGGGGATCATCTGGCATCCGTCTATTCTGGCGGCGGCCAGCGAATACGGGCTGTATCTGAGCAAAGACAATATGCTGCTCGACGTGAACGCGGGCGATACGCTGCCGGATGCCTCACAGCTGTTAACGCCGCTGCCGCCGGAAGAGATCGCCGCCCTGCGCCACTATTCTGTCGAAGAGATGCGTCAGCGTGCCGTCACTGGCGACGAACGCCGCTGGTCAGCGGACGGCCTGCTGGATTCGGTACTGCCGGGTCATGGCGGGGAGATCGCGCCGGTGATTGGTTTTGGTATGTCGCAGGACCGCCACTCGGCACCGGCGATTGTGAATCCGCACGGGTTTTCCGTCGAATGGCTGCGCCTCGCCGCTGAGCATGTGGTCGGGCGTCATCTCTGCCCGGACGTGCAGGTGATTATGGTGTTCAAAGGGGCGCTGAAGGTGACGTGGAATCAGGCGGGCGAAGAGGTGAGCGTGATCGCGCCGGAGCGCTCGGTGATTTCCGTTCCGGCCAACAGCTGGCGTCAGTATTGTGCGGTCGGGGGTGACGTGGAGTGCATTCTGACCACTCAGGGCGATCAGCGTAAATGCATCTACTGGGATGACGAGATTCTGGCGCAAGCCAAAGGCTATAACCGCTGTCTCGATCCGGACGGATATGTTGCGGCGGTTGATTTGCTGCCAGTGACGGCGCGTAAGGCGGGTGTAAAGCTGGAAGTGTTGCCGGACTAACCGGCGATATAGGGCGGGTCTGTCCCGCCCTGAAAACGTTATTCGAAGTAGACCTGAGGATTGTCAGACAGGGAGATAAAGGTTTTGCTCTCTTTATCCAGCGCGAGGATCTCGCCGCTTTCGATGTCATACACCCAGCCGTGCAGGCGGATGGCGTTATTGCGCAGCCCCACCGCCACCGATGGATGGGTTTTGATGTTGCTCAGCTGGGCAAACACGTTCTCCTGCACCATGCCATTCACTTTATCAGTCGGCGTGGCCCAGGTTTTCTTTTCCACCACGGCTTTGGCCGCATCGGAATAGCGCAGCCAGTGAGACACCGCAGGCATCGGGTCCAGATTCGCATTGTCGGCAATCGCCTTCATCGCACCGCAGTTGGAGTGGCCGCAAATCACAATATCGGTCACGCCCAGCGCCACCACCGCATACTCAATCGTCGCAGAGACACCGCCTGGCTCAGGGCCAAACGGCGGCACAATGTTGCCAGCATTTCGAATGACAAAGAGCTGTCCAGGTTCCTGCTGCGTCACCAGTTCGGGGACCAGACGGCTGTCTGAGCAGGAGATAAAAAGCGCTTTGGGATTCTGGCTGGACGCTAAACTGCGGAAGAGTTCTTTACGTTGCGGGAAAATCTCTTTTTGAAAGCTGAGAAAACCTTCAATGATATGTTGCATAGCAATGTCTCTTTTATCTGTTTTAGTTTAGGCATGATCGCGATCACGCTTGTGAAGTTTACCCACCGCGCTTTACTTCATACAAGAAATATATTTCTGCCCTGATTGCATGACGATGTCGTGTGCGTTTTCGGTGATGTTTTGTCCTTCAAAGGCGCCGTACAGCCGCTGGAACGGCACCTCCCGCAGTCGGTCGGTTATCGCACTGACCGCCGCCCCCGGCAGAGGAAGCATATTCGGGTAGCTCCACATAAACGACACCCGATCCGCGCCGGGCGTCACCTGCAAAATATCCCCGGCGAGCAGGACGCCGCTACCGCTATCCCAGTGCAATACCGTTCCGCCCGCAAAATGTCCGCCCAGACGCAGCAGCCGCACGCCGGGTAGCAGATCCTGAGTGTCCCCCTCCCAGAAGCGCAGCGCCGGGCTGTCGCGCATCACCCATTCCCGGTCGCTGGCATGGAGATAAACCGGCGCGTCAAACGCCGCCGCCCAGTCCTGCATGGTGGTGTAATAATGGGGATGGGAGATCGCAATGGCGTGCAGCCCGCCCAGCGCGTCAATCAGCGTGCGGGTGGCAGGGTCCAGCGTGGCGATGCAATCCCACAGGATATTACCGTGCGGTGTGGTCAGCAGGATCGCGCGCTGGTTGATGGCAAATTTGGGTACGGTTTTAAGGCTTAGCAGGCCAGGCTCAAGCTGCTGCCATTTGTTGGTATGGCTGGCGACAACGGTGTCAAAATCCACCCACTGTTGCCCACCAACGGGAACATACTGGCGCTCGTCTTCACAAATCGCGCAGCGTTCCACGGCGCCCGTGGTGGTGTCATAGGATGTCCCGCAGGTTTTGCACAGTGTGATCATTTTCCCTCCTCTCAGCCGTCAGAGAAAGAGTATGGCAGGGATTGGCGTTACGTGCGGTGAGGTACTTTCACCGACTTTTTTATCCTATACTCTGCCAACAGCAAAACTGAACTCAGCAGGTGCATAATGGAAATTGATCTCGATAATCTGGTGTTTAACGGTCTGGAAGAGGCGCAAGAGCGCAACGCGGAACGTCTGGAAGATGCAGACAAGAAAGCGCAGGCGGTTGTTGCCGACGATGATTGCGGCGATGCCTGCAAGATCTGACAGTCAAGGCCGGGTGGCGGCTTCGCCCTACCCGGCCTTTTAACGTCTACACCGTAGAGCGTTTGTTACTTTTTCACACTGTCCAGCGCCTGCTGTGCACAGGCTTCATCTAACTGACCGCCCGGCGCACCGCCGATACCGATTGCACCAATCACCTCATCGCCCTCTTTCACCGGCAAACCACCTGCCAGCAGCAAGAAGCCTGGAACGTCACGCATATTCTGCGCGCCCGCGTTGCTTTGTGCGGCTTCCATCACTTTGCCGGAGGCATTTTTGGTGCTGAGCGCGGTAAACGCCTTCATCTCACTGGCTTTTACCGTATGCGGACCGGCGTTATCGGTGCGCTGCACGGCTTTCACCACACCCGCACGATCCACTACCGTCACGCTGACCTGGTAATTTTTGGCGCTACAGGCCTGAATCGCCGCGCTCGCCAGGGCATTCGCCTGGGTCAGGGAGATATTTTTCTGCGTCAGGGTTTCTGCCTGCGCGGATACCGAAATCATTCCTGCCACCAGCGCGGCTACCGTCATTAACGTTTTCATCGCAATTCCTCGAATGTGGGAGACACAGCGATGCTATCGGGATGCGCGGTTGAGCGGTATTCGGTTGATTACGCAGCCCACCTGGTAGTTATACGGATTGCAATTTGTCGTATTCGCGGATGGCCTGCACCAGGCTGCTCACGCCGAGCTTGGCAAACAGCGCCGCGCGGTGCGCTTCAACGGTTCTGGGTGATAAATTCAGGCGCGCCGCCACCTCTTTATTGCTGCGCCCCTCCATCAGTTCGCAAAGCACTTCGTGCTCCCGCGCCGTCAATTGTTCAAATAGCGCTTTCACTCGCTTCACCTCCTGCCAGTGGGTCGTGCGCCGCTGGCTCTCCTCAAACGCGCGAGCGAGGGTTTCGATGAGCTTATCGGCATCGAGCGGCTTGGTGAAAAACTCGAAAACCCCTTGGTGAAACGCCCGACGGCAGGCATCAACGGTGCCGTGCCCGGTCATGACGATCACCGGCAGCAGCGGCCACGGCCACGCGCCCTCTTCCAGCCAGGTCAGCCCACCTTTGCCCGGCATGCGCATATCCAGCAGCAGACAGCCCGCGAGCGCCCGGTCGTTGCTATACCTCTCGGTAAACGCCTCGATGCTGGCAAAGGTTTTCACCTCCCAGTGCATGCCCGAGAGAAGAAAGGCCATTGACTCTCTGATGGCGGCGTCGTCATCAATCAAATAGACCACATTACCCATGTGCGGCTCCGTTACCCGGTTCCAGTTGCAACACGATCTGCGCCCCGCCCTCTGGTGTGTTAGCGAGCGCGATCGTGCCATTCATGCGCATCATTAGCGATTCCGTGAGCGTCATCCCGAGACCAATCCCCTTTTCTCTGCCGCTGTAGAACGGCATAAACGCCTTCTCCAGCGCCTCCGGGCTGAACCCCGGGCCGCCGTCGGTCATGATAATTTCGATGACCCTGTTTTTACGCTGGCTGGTGATGTGTACCCAGCCGCGCGCATTCTCCTGCTGGGCCTGAATCGCATTGCTGAGCAGGTTGTGTAACACCTGCTCCAGCCACAGCCTGTCGGCCAGCACGGTGGCGGCGTCGGACGGGAAAGCGTGGCTGACGGTGATGTGCTCCGATTTGCGCTCATGCTCCAGCAAATTCACCACATGCTGCCAGCACTGGACTAAATCGATCTCGCTCGGCGTGACTTTTTCCTGCACCACGTGTTCACGAAAGCGCGCCAGCAGTTCGCCGATGCGCTGAGTCTGAATCAGCGCCGCGCCGAGCGCATGGGCCACCGCCTGCGGATTCTCCTGCGCCAGCTGTCGCTGCGCCCCCTGAATCCAGGTCTGCGCCGCCGTCAGCGGCTGGTTGATTTCATGCACAATGCCGGCGGTGATCTCCCCGAGCGTATTCAGCCGCGCGTGCTGATAATACCAGGCTCGCTGCTCGGCGTTTTGCCGCTGCAAGCGTTGCCAGAGCACACCGCTCCCTGCTGCAACGATGGCCGCCCAGCCGACAAACAGCAGCGGGAATAGCGCCCAGGAGATTTGCAGCCAGTGCGGTTCGGCATCCGCCCTCAGGGTAAAGGGCTGCGTATGCTGAGGGAATGCCCGCTGCCAGTGCCAGAACGCCGTCGATGAGGGATGCGCTTCGGCTGCTGACAGGCTGATAGTGAGATGGGAAAAACGGTGCGTGGCGGCGAGCAGCGGACGCAGATCGATCCGCACCCGGATCTGCCGCCACGGATTGTACAGCCAGTACTGGTCGTCACGGAGCGGCTCAACGCGAGCAGCATCCAGCGCACGGCCCGCTGTTTTTTCAAGGGCCAGAATGTGGGGGAATTTTTTGCGCAGCGCCGTCAGATCTTCATAGCCATTGAGCAGGGGCAAAACAGATTCGTTTTGCGTCAGCACCGCGCTGATGGCGGAAAAGAGCGCGGTAAATTCACGATCGCGCTCCCAGAACTGGCGGCGGATCTGTTCGGCATACAGCAGGACGCTGCTCAGCAGGCAGACAATTATCCACACCACCAGGGCACGCCGGATCAATTTTTGGCTGTTCATTCAGTCTTCAGGCGAGGTGATTTTTGCCTTAGACCTTAGCAGGTTGACAGATTAAGAACAAAAAAAAGCCGATACGTTCAGGTATCGGCTGCACAGCTCGTTCCAGTAGGTCATGCGCGTGTGGCGCAGCTCAGCGTGGTGTTTTGTCATGGAACCACTCCGGGTCGATGTTAGCAACGTCGACGCCGTACAGACTGGCGATCGGCAGCACCGATTCAATAACACGTTGCGCGCTGTTCTCCGTCTCTGATTTGGCGACAAAAAACCGCCGTAACGTATTCACCCAGTTTTGCATGGTCCCACTCCTCTCAATGGCGTCTGAACTCAGTTAACCCTCAAACTGGACTTAACGGAAATACCAATATCAGCTGACTATTTTCAGAATTCGCAAATACATCGCCTCTCGTCACTTACCCGTAACACGCTGTTCACTAATACCTTTTTGCATATAGCAAAGAACATTTTCTTATTTGGCGATAGATAACGCTTATGGGAGCGTATCCGGACAAAACAAAAACAACGGGATACTTGAGGGAACTATGGCTACACATAAAAAGCACTATCACACACTCGCACTGGCGCTCGGTTTACTGACCACAGGCGGCCTTTTATCGACCCAGGCGCAGGCCGATCAGCTGGCAGATATCAAAGCCGCTGGCGTGGTGAAAGTCGCCACGTTTGATGCCAACCCGCCGTTCGGCTCCATCGATGCCAAAACGCACGATATCGTTGGCTATGACGTCGATTTCGCCAAAGCGCTGGCCAAAAAACTTGGCGTGAAGCTGGAGCTGGTCGCCACGAATCCGGCGAACCGCATTCCGCTGCTGCAGTCGGGGAAAGCCGATCTGATCGTCGCCGACATCACTATCACTCCGGAACGTGCTCAGGTGATTGATTTCTCCACGCCCTATTTCGTGACCGGTCAGCAGTTCCTGGTTCCGGCAAAATCGGCGGATAAACTGGATGATTACAGCAAAGCGCGCATCGGCGCGGTCAAAGGCACCACCGGCGAACAGGCGCTGCACCAGCGTTTCCCGCAATCCCGCGTGCTCTCTTATGACGATATTCCACTGGCGTTAACCGCCCTGCGCAACGGTAACGTGCAGGCGATTACCCAGGACAGCACCATTCTGGCCGGTTTACTGGCTCAGGCGCCGGATAAAGCCGATTTTAAAATCCTGCCGGATTTGCTCAGTAAAGAGGAGATCGGCGTCGGGGTGAAGAAAGGCGAAACCGCGCTGTTGAACGTGGTGAATGACGAACTGGTGAATCTTGAGAAAACCGGCGACGCCGCCAAAATTTATGACGTCTGGTTTGGCCCACAAACCGCCTCACCTCAGCCTCGCGCCTTTAAAATAGAAGCCCAGTAATATGCTCTCAGCGCTTTTTTCACGCTCCGCGGCCCGTGCCGCGGATTTTTCACATCTGGAGCAGGCAAGCGTTGAGTTCCGCGATGTGGTCAAACGCTACGGCGATCATCAGGTGCTGAAAGGCATTTCACTTCGCATTGATCCGGGGGAAGTGGTGGCAATTCTGGGGCCGTCCGGTTCCGGTAAGTCCACGCTGATTCGCCTCATCAATCAGCTGGAGTCCCTCAACGGCGGCGAGATCCTGATTGACGACAAACCCACCCGCAAGCTGACCGGCCCCGCCCTGCGCCAGCTTCGCAGCCGGGTGGGATTTGTGTTCCAGCAATTTAACCTTTACGCCCATCTGACCGCCAGCCAGAACATCAGTCTGGCGCTTGAGCATGTTCATGGCTGGAAAGCGCCGCAGGCGCAGGAACGCGCCCTGACGCTGCTGGAGAAAGTCGGGATGGTGGAGAAAGCCAGCCACTTCCCGGCCGAGCTTTCCGGCGGGCAGCAGCAGCGCGTGGCCATTGCCAGAGCGCTGGCCTCATCGCCGCAAATTATCCTGTTCGATGAGCCAACGTCGGCCCTTGACCCGGAGATGATTGGTGAGGTTCTGCAGGTAATGAAGGCTCTCGCCCACAGCGGGATTACGATGATTGTGGTGACGCACGAGATGCAGTTTGCCCGCGAAATCGCCGACCGGGTGGTGTTCATCGACGGTGGACAGATTCTGGAGACCGCCCCGCCGGAGCAGTTTTTCCGTCATCCTGAACATCCTCGCGCCCGCCAGTTCCTGCAAAAGGTGCTGAACCCGCTGCATCAGGAGCCATCCTGATGCCCGCCCTCGACTGGCAAGGGGTACTGACCGGACAGCCCTTGCAGTGGATTTTATCCGGCTTTCTGACCACCCTGTGGGTGACGCTCGCGGGGATGATCATCGCCAGCGTCTTCGCCGTTCTGCTTTTGCTTCTCCGTCTGGCGGGCGGGAAAACGGGGAACGCTCTCGTGGCGGCGTGGGTCTCTCTGTTTCGCAACACACCGTTACTGGTGCAACTGCTGTTCTGGTATTTCGCGGCCTGGAACGGGCTGCCGCAGGCACTTCGCAGTTTCATCAACGCCGATCACAGCTGGTCGATTCTACCCGGGGACGTCTGGTGGTTTACACCGGAGTTTCTCTGTTCCGCGTGGGGGCTGGGCGTGTTTACCTCCGCGTTCTTAATCGAGGAGATCGCCTCGGGATTGCAGGCAGTGCCATCGGGGCAGCGACAGACGGCGCTGGCGCAGGGGTTCTCCTCCTGGCGACTGTTCCGCTACATCCTGCTGCCTCAGGGGCTGGCAAACGCCTGGCAGCCGGTGGTCGGGCAGTATTTGAACTTAATGAAACTCTCCTCTCTTGCCAGCGGCATCGGCTTTGCCGAGCTGACCTATCAGGTACGCCAGATTGAGAGCTATAACGCCCACGCGCTGGAAGCCTTTACCGTGGGCACCGTGCTGTATCTGCTGACGGGCGTGTTGCTGGGACTGCTGCTGGTGAGGCTTGGGCCGTCCACTAAACGCCGCCCGCGTGCGCGTCATGCGGCCATCGACACCGGGAGGGAACACGCATGATCGCCGGGCTGAATGTCATTATCGATAACCTGGATTATCTGCTCTGGGGACGGATGTCCGCCGGTCAGCCTGGCGGGGTGTTGCTGACGCTGCTGATGGCGCTGGGAGCGGCCGTGCTGGCGCTGCCGGGCGGCATTGCGCTCGCGGCACTCGCCTGGCGGTTTCCGGGCGTCGTGCGTAACACGCTTTTTTTATGGGCCGAGCTGATTCGCGGTATCCCGCTGATCTTCGTGATTTTCTGGATGTGGTATTTACTGCCGCTTTTAACGGGTGGCGATCTCCCCGGCGCGTTGACCGTAACCCTGGCGCTGGCGTGGTTTACCGCGGCCGCCGTGATGCACTCCGTGCTGGCCGGGCTGAGGGCATTGCCGGACGGGCAATTTGAGGCGGCGTTAACTCAGGGATTTGGTACGCAGCAGACGCTGTGGCTGATCCTGCTGCCGCAGGTGTTGCGCAATATTCTGCCGTCTCTGCTGGGGATTTTTATCAGCCTGCTGAAAGACACGTCGCTGGCTTTTATTGTCAATGTGCCGGAACTGACCACCGTTGCCGGCCAGGTGAACAACCGGGTGCAGATTTACCCGGCGGCCATTTTTATCTTTACCGGCGTGGTCTATTACCTGCTCTGCTGCTCACTTGAGCAGATCGCTAAACGCTGGCGTTTCACCCCGCCAGCGCTTTAACCACCGTTTCCATCGCTTGCGTTGTCAGTTCACTGCGTTTCACGCGCTGGTTCGCCAGCGCGGTACGCAGCACGCCCGCAATGACGATATGCTTAGGCTCCTGCCCTAAATCCCGCATCTCAAGAACGACCTTCCCCACTACCCGGCACATTTCCTGATAAAGCGCGTCGTCTTTGGTCACATTGCCCATTGCTACCACTCCATTGCTTTAAAGGAGCAGCTTAAATGATTAACAGAATGGATACAAAAAAAGCCCGGCGATCGCTCGCCGGGCCTGGGTCTTTTATCCAAGGGATTAGTTGTTTACCGGAATCACAGCGCCTTTATATTTGGTGCGGATCCAGTCCTGAATCTCTTTGGAGTGCAGCACGTCCACCAGCGCCACGATATCTTTCTTCTTCTCGTCGCCGCGATGCACGGTGATGATGTTCGCATACGGGTTGTTCTCACCGCTCTCGACCGCGATCGGGTCGTGAACCGGGTCCAGACCTGCATCAATGGCGTAGTTGGCGTTAATCACGACCGCCGCGCCTTCGTCATTGTTATACATCTGCGGCAGCAGAGAGGCTTCGACGTTCGGCGTGAACTGCAGTTTTTTCGGGTTTTCGACGATGTCGCTGATGCGCGCGGTCACTTTATCGATGCCTGGCTTCAGTTTGATCACGCCCTCTTTCTCGAAGATTGAGAGAATACGCCCCTCTTCGGAGACCGCATCACGCATGATGATTTTGCCGCCTTCCGGCAGATCTTTCAGGGATTTGTATTTTTTGGAGTAGATACCAATCGGCTCGATGTGAATCGCACCGGCACTGACGAAATCATAATCTTTGTCGCCCGCATGATCTTTCAGCACGCTGTTCAGGTAAGGAATGTGCTGGAAGTAGTTCGCGTCGATATCACGGCCTGCCAGCGCGGTGTTGGGCAGGATGTAGTCCTGGAAAGGTTTGATCTCCAGATCGATACCCTGTTTCGCCAGAATCGGCTTCGCCTGCTCCAGAATTTCAGCATGTGGGGTGTTGGACGCGCCCACGGTCAGCGTATCCGCCCAGGAGGCAAAGCTCAGGGCGCTCAGGGTGGCGGCGGCAATCAGTGTCAGTGTCTTTTTCATGATGTGGTTTCCTGTGTGTTTTATCGTTTATCTAACAGTGAAGTAATGACGTCGCCGCAGAACTGGATAATGAAAACGATGATCAAAATAGTCACCGTTGCCACCAGCGTGACATCACCGTGGTTGCGCTGGAATCCTTCCAGATAAGCCAGATTTCCCAAACCACCGGCGCCAATCACCCCCGCCATTGCGCTGTAGCTCACCAGTGCAATCAGCGTCACCGTAATGCCTGAGACCAGTGCAGGTGATGATTCCGGCAGTAAAACCCGAAAAATTAAGGTGCTCAGACGTGCGCCCATCGAACGCGTCGCCTCAATGACCCCTTTGTCCACTTCGCGCAGGGCGATCTCCACCAGACGCGCATAAAACGGTGCCGCGCCGACAATCAGCGCCGGGAGCGCGGCGTTGGCCCCGAGAATCGTCCCGACGATGGTCTTGGTGAACGGGATCAGCAGGACAATCAAAATGATGAACGGAATCGAGCGGAAAACGTTCACCACAATCGAGATGACGCTGTAGACGGTGCGGTTGTGGAACAATCCGCCGCGCGCCGTCAGGAACAGCGCCAGCCCCAGGACAATCCCCAATACAAAGGTCGCGACGCCGGAGATCGCCGTCATGTAGAGCGTTTCCAGGGTGGCGGCCCACAGCTGGTCCCATTTCAGGTGCGGAAAAAGCGTCTCAGCCATGTTTAATTACCTCGCCATCAATATCGCTGTGCTTCAGGTCGGCGAGGATATTGTTCAGTTGCTCTTCAGATGCCACGACGTGCACCCATAATTGGCCGAAAACGCCGTGTGCCGTTTGCGTCATTTTGCCGTGCAGAATGTTAAACGGCAGGCCGTAACGCAGGGTCAGCTCCCCGACAATCGGCTTGTGGGTGCTGTGCCCGGTGAAGGTCAGGCGGATCACCGTGCCTTCCAGCTCGTTCGCCAGCTCCGGATTAAAGGCCTCTTCTTCGGTGTACTGGCTCACCTGGCGCACAAACTGCTGGGTGATCGGTTTTTGCGGATGGGTGAAAACGCCGAGGACATCGCCCTCTTCCACAACTTTGCCGTTTTCCATCACCGCCACGCGGTCGCAGATTTTGCGCACCACGTGCATTTCGTGGGTGATCAGCACGATTGTGAGATTAAAACGACGGTTAATATCGAGCAGCAGATCGAGGATCTGATCCGTCGTTTGCGGGTCGAGGGCAGAGGTCGCTTCATCGCACAGCAGTACGTCCGGGTTATTTGCCAGCGCCCGGGCAATGCCCACGCGCTGTTTTTGCCCGCCGCTGAGCTGCGACGGATAAGCATTCTCGCGGCCTTTCAGCCCCACCAGATCCACCAGCTCTGCAACGCGGGCGTTAATTTTGGCTTTCGGCACGCCCGCGATTTGCATTGAGAAGGCGATATTCTCCCTGACCGTACGCGACCAGAGCAGGTTAAAGTGCTGGAACACCATGCTAATTTTCAGGCGCGCCTGGCGCAGTGCTTCGCCTTTGGCCGAGGAGATCTCCTGGCCGCTGATGGTCACGCTGCCCGAGGTCGGCTTTTCCAGTCCGTTCAGCAGGCGAATCAGCGTACTTTTTCCGGCGCCGCTGTAGCCGATAATCCCGTAAATCTGCCCCTGTTCAATCGTCAAATTGACGTTATCAACGGCGGTAAGTGCCACTTTTCCGTTGTCAAAAACCTTCGAAATATTCCTGAGAACAATCATTATTTTTCGTTATCCGTTACGCATATAGCGGTTTAGCAGTATGGATGTCCAAACGATAGTAATCAGACGTTATGATGTTTTAAATGAACAAAATCGAATGTCTTATAACGCTGAGGAATATGTGGCGTGGAGACTGGGCGCAGGATGATTAGCTTATTTTCGGCAATGATTATCTGCACATTGCATATGTGGCAGCGCCTGAGGCGCAAAAATGGTCATTTTTGCCGCATTTTCTCCTTATATAGCCATCCTCACATCCAGAGCACTTTACGGCTTGCTGTCTTAACTGCCAAATCAGCCATTTATATTACTTTCCGTTCTAACAGGCAGTGAAACGTTCTTTCTTGAGGAAATTTCATAGTCCTATCATCCAGCCATGTCTCTGTTAAGGAAAAGACCATGGCGATTTATCACTCCGTGACTGAACTGATTGGCCGCACGCCGCTCATCCAGTTGCACAAGCTGGATACCGGCCTGTGCTCGCTGTTTTTAAAACTCGAAAACCAGAATCCTGGCGGCTCGATTAAGGACCGCGTGGCCCTGTCGATGATCAACGAAGCCGAGCGCAAAGGGCTGCTCGCTCCCGGCGGGACTATTATTGAAGCCACGGCGGGCAATACCGGGCTGGGGCTGGCGCTGATTGCGGCGCAAAAAGGCTATGCGCTGGTACTGGTGGTGCCGGACAAAATGAGCCGCGAGAAGATTTTTCATCTGCGCGCGCTGGGCGCTCAGGTGGTGCTGACGCGCTCCGACGTCAACAAAGGCCACCCGGCATATTATCAGGACTACGCGAAGCGGCTGGCGCAGGAGATCCCTGGCAGCTTCTATATTGACCAGTTCAATAACGAGGCCAACCCGCTGGCGCACAGCACCTCTACTGCGCCCGAGCTGTTTGAACAGCTGGACGGCAGGATCGACGCGATTGTGGTTGGCGTAGGGTCCGGCGGTACGCTCGGCGGGCTGCAGGCGTGGTTTGCGCAGCACTCTCCGCACACGGAGTTTGTGCTAGCTGACCCGGCCGGTTCAGTGCTGGCGGATCAGGTGGAGTCGGGCCGTCACCATGACGCGGGTTCGTGGCTGGTCGAGGGGATCGGCGAAGACTTCATTCCGCCGCTGGCGCACATCGAAGGCGTGCATCAGGCCTATCGCGTCACCGACCGCGAAGCCTTCACCACCGCCCGCGACCTGCTAAAAACCGAAGGCATTCTGGCCGGCTCCTCCAGCGGCACCCTGCTGGCGGCGGCGCTACGCTATTGCCAGGCGCAAACCACCCCGAAACGGGTGGTGACCTTTGCCTGCGACAGCGGGAATAAGTACCTGTCGAAAATGTTCAACGACGACTGGATGCGCCAGCAGGGGCTGATCTCCCGCCCGCAAACCGGCGATCTCTCTGATTATATCGCCCTGCGTCACGACGAAGGCGCGACCGTTACTGCCGCTCCGGATGACACCCTGGCGACCGTGCTGGCGCGTATGCGGCTGTACGATATCTCTCAGCTGCCGGTTTTAGAGAACGGTCAGGTGGTGGGCATTGTCGACGAATGGGATCTGGTCAGCCATATCGCGGGGGACGGCGAGCGTTTCGCCCTGCCCGTCACCGAGGCAATGACCCGCAACGTCGAGGTGCTCGACAAACATGCCTCTGAGAGCGCACTGAAACCGATCTTTGACCGCGGTCTCGTGGCCGTTATTAACGACCGCGATCGCTTTCTGGGTCTGATAACGCGCAGCGATGTCCTCACCGTGTGGCGCAACCGTCTCCAACACTAAGGAACAATAATGATGAAAAACCTGGCAACCTTGAGCGTCCACAGCGGCGAGTTTAACGATCAGCACGGCGCGGTAATGCCGCCCATTTACGCCACCTCGACGTTTGCGCAACCGTCTCCCGGCGAACATACGGGCTACGAGTATTCCCGCAGCGGTAACCCGACGCGCCATGCGCTGGAAACGGCGATTGCCGAGCTGGAGAGCGGAACACGCGGGTATGCCTTTGCCTCCGGTCTGGCGGCGATCTCTACCGTCCTGGAGCTGCTGGATAAAGACAGCCACATCGTCGCCATCGACGATGTCTACGGCGGCACATATCGCCTGATTGAAAACGTGCGCAAACGCAGCACGGGATTGCAGGTGAGCTGGGTGAAACCTGGCGATTTATCGGCGCTTGAAGCGGCAATCCGCCCCGATACCAAAATGATCTGGGTGGAAACCCCGACTAACCCTTTGCTGAAACTGGTGGATCTCGCGGCTATCGCGGAAATTGCGCGTCGCCATCGCATCATTAGCGTGGCGGATAATACTTTTGCCTCGCCGGTGATCCATCGTCCGCTGGAGTTGGGTTTTGATATCGTCGTCCATTCCGCGACAAAATATCTCAACGGCCACTCTGACGTGGTGGCGGGCCTGGCGGTGGTGGGCGACAATCGCGAACTCGCTGACCAGCTGGGCTATCTGCAAAACGCCGTCGGCGGCGTGCTCGACCCGTTTAGCAGCTTCCTGACCCTGCGGGGCATTCGTACCCTCGCCCTGCGGGTCGAAAAGCACAGCGCCAACGCGCTGGCGATTGCGCAATGGCTGGAGCAGCACCCGGCGGTCGAAAAAGTGTGGTTCCCGTGGCTGGAATCTCATCCGCATTACCAGCTGGCACGCGCGCAGATGGCCCTGCCGGGCGGGATGATTTCCGTGGTCGTCAAAGGTGATGCGCAACAGGCCACCGCGATTATCCGCAAGCTGAAACTCTTTACCCTCGCCGAGAGCCTGGGCGGCGTGGAAAGCCTGGTCAGCCAGCCCTACAGCATGACCCATGCGTCGATTCCGCTGGAGCAGCGGTTAGCCAACGGCATCGTTCCGCAGCTGATTCGTTTGTCCGTCGGGATTGAAGATGCCCACGATCTGATCGCAGACCTCGAACAAGCGCTGAAAAATTAAGCGAAATGCGGCAGACGTTACCTCTGCCGCAACAAGATAGCGTTTAGCCTTAACGCGTTGATAACAATCTTTTGTGAAACTGCACAGAATCTTTTTGAAACACCGTTTCCATTTTCCTTTTATCTGAAAATCAGCGTATAATGCGCGCCTAATCCCTGGGTGAATGGTTTCAGCGCTTGGAATACAAAAAACAACGTACAACTTCTCCTCTCCTTCGTTGGGCCAAGACTCAGGCACACTTTCTTCTGCACGCTCATTTGATGTCACCTATCCTTAGTGCGTGTCATTTAAAATTTCGCTACACAGGTTTGACTCTGCGGCAGTGCGCCCCCGGAGCGAGATTTCCATATCCTTCCCAACTTAAAGACTAAGACTGTCATGAAAAAGACGAAAATTGTTTGCACCATCGGCCCGAAAACCGAATCTGAAGAGATGCTGAGCAAAATGCTGGACGCCGGCATGAACGTAATGCGTCTGAACTTCTCTCACGGCGACTATGCTGAACACGGCCAACGTATTCAGAACTTGCGCAACGTGATGAGCAAGACCGGTAAAAAAGCAGCGATCCTGCTGGATACCAAAGGCCCGGAAATCCGTACCATCAAACTGGAAGGCGGCAACGACGTCTCCCTTAAAGCGGGTCAGACCTTCACCTTCACAACCGACAAATCCGTTGTGGGTAACAACGAAATCGTCGCTGTGACGTACGAAGGTTTCACCACCGACCTGTCCGTTGGCAACACCGTGCTGGTGGATGACGGCCTGATCGGTATGGAAGTGACCGCTATCGAAGGCAAAAATGTTGTTTGTAAAGTGCTGAACAACGGTGACCTGGGCGAGAACAAAGGCGTTAACCTGCCAGGCGTTTCCATCGCACTGCCAGCGCTGGCTGAAAAAGACAAACAAGACCTGATCTTCGGTTGCGAGCAAGGCGTTGACTTCGTGGCAGCGTCCTTTATCCGTAAACGTTCCGACGTGACCGAAATCCGTGAGCATCTGAAAGCCCACGGCGGCGAGAAGATCCAGATCATCTCCAAAATCGAAAACCAGGAAGGCCTGAACAACTTCGACGAAATCCTCGAAGCGTCTGACGGCATCATGGTTGCTCGTGGCGATCTGGGCGTTGAAATCCCGGTTGAAGAAGTGATCTTCGCGCAGAAGATGATGATCGAGAAGTGTGTGCGTGCACGTAAAGTGGTTATTACTGCCACGCAGATGCTCGACTCTATGATCAAAAACCCACGCCCTACCCGCGCAGAAGCCGGTGACGTGGCGAACGCCATCCTTGACGGTACCGATGCCGTGATGCTGTCTGGCGAATCCGCGAAAGGTAAATACCCGCTGGAAGCCGTGACCATCATGGCTACCATCTGCGAGCGTACTGACCGCGTCATGACCAGCCGTCTGGATAACAGCAACGACAGCCGTAAACTGCGTATCACCGAAGCCGTTTGCCGTGGTGCCGTTGAAACCGCTGAGAAACTGGATGCACCGCTGATCGTGGTGGCGACCCAGGGCGGTAAATCCGCTAAAGCCGTGCGTAAATACTTCCCGAACGCCACCATCCTGGCGCTGACCACCAACGAAACCACTGCTCGTCAGCTGGTTCTGAGCAAAGGCGTGATCCCACACCTGGTGAAAGAGATCGCGTCTACTGACGATTTCTACCGTCTGGGTAAAGAAGTGGCTCTGCAGCTGGTTGATTGTGGTCTGGCACGTAAAGGTGACGTTGTGGTGATGGTTTCTGGTGCGCTGGTACCAAGCGGAACGACCAATACGGCGTCTGTTCACGTCCTGTAATCATTATCAAACGAATTGATTTGCTAAAAAAGCGCCTTCGGGCGCTTTTTTTATTTATGGCATTAGCCATGTTTATTCAAAATGCAAATCGAGTTTTTCTATTTAAGAGCGATTTATCTAAGATGAATCCGATGAAAAATGTCTTTTTTAACATAGCTTTTTCGGCAAAAGGGGCAGATTCGTTGTTTCTTTGAGCGAACGATCAAAAATAGGTGTATTCCCATCAAAAAAATATTCTCAACATAAAAAACTTTGTGTAATACTTGTAACGCTACATGGAGATTAACTCAATCTAGAGGGTATTAATAATGAATCGTACTAAACTGGTACTGGGCGCGGTAATCCTGGCTTCTACTATGCTGGCTGGTTGTTCTAGCAATGCTAAAATCGACCAACTGTCTTCTGACGTTCAGACTCTGAACGCTAAAGTTGACCAGCTGAGCAACGACGTGAACGCAATCCGTTCTGACGTTCAGGCTGCTAAAGACGACGCAGCACGCGCTAACCAGCGTCTGGACAACCAGGCTACTAAATACCGTAAGTAATAGTACCTGTTAATAAAATGGCGCACATTGTGCGCCATTTTTTTTGCCTGTTATTCGCCCTACTGCATGACGACCTCTTTCTCGCCTTCAGACACCGCGTCTGATGCGCGACTGTTCTGCACCGACAGCACCGGATTCGCCACCGACGCGGATGGGCCGTTTCCCGCAGAGACCGCAACCGGAATACCCGCGCGGCGCGACAGCGCTTTATCAATCAGCACTTTGTCATTACCCTCCAGCGACGCAAAGGACGCAAAGCTCGCGTTGTGCACGATTGGCGTGGTTTGCGGATTCTCCCCTTCGACCTGAGCCAGCGGGCGATGTACTTCCACATAGCGTCTGCCATCGGGTTCAACGGAGAACTTCACCGGCTCGTTGATGATCTGCACGCGGGTCCCCACGCGCGCCTGAGCAAACAGCGCTTTAATGTCCGGCGCATTCATGCGCATACAGCCGGAGCTGACGCGCAGACCGACACTGTCCGGCGCGCTGGTGCCATGAATCAGATACTCCCCGTTGCCTATCCCCAGACGCAGCGCAAAGCGCCCCAGCGGGTTGTTAGGCCCTGCCGGGACCACAGGCGGCAATTTGATACCTTGCGCCAGAGAACGCGCTCTGATGCCCGGTGTAGGCGTCCAGGTTGGATTCGGGATTTTCTGGCTCACGCGCGTGATGCTGACCGGCGTCTCCAGCCCCAACTGGCCAATGCCTAAAGGATAGACCTGAACGATATTCTCCCCCGGCGGGAAATAGTAGAGCCGCAGCTCGGCCAGGTTCACCACGATGCCCTCGCGCGGTGTATCCGGCAGCAGCATTTGCGACGGAATGGTAATCACCGTACCCGGCGCGGGATAGACCGGTGCAATCGTATTATTGGTTTCGAGGATCAGTTGCGCCGCGGTATTAAATCGACGGGCAATCGCCTGCAAATTTTTGTCCCCTTCCTGGATGGCGTAGGTTTGATTTTGACCAATAAGGCGGCTGCCCGCTGGCGGCAACGGATAATCCATCGCGCTGGCAGAATTAAGGCCACCGAAAGTGCTGAGCAGTAAAAGTGTAATTATCGACGCGCGCTTCATGCTGAGATTCCTTATTCACTGACAGAACGCCAGAAAGCCGAAAAACCAGCGAGGTGGGAGCCACCTCGCGTAACAGAATGAATGCAGTCTTTTTAGTTTAGCTAATGTTGGACGCTTTGGAGCGGATTGCGCGGATCATCGCTTCCAGCCCCTGGGATCGGGAGGGGGTTAAATGTTGCGCCAGTGACATTTTTTCAAACCACGGGCGCACGTCAAAGGCCACAATATCCTGAGCGGACATCTGGTGATACAGAATAAACACGACGGCAACCAGCCCTTTCACAATGGCAGCATCGCTGTCGCCCTGCAATTCAATCGCGCCGTCGTCGGTCTGGCGCATCACAATCCAGACCTGGCTCTGACAGCCCTGGATAATGTTCTCCGGGCTGTGTGCTGCTTCGCTGAGCGCAGGCAAACGCTGCCCCAGCTCAATGATGTACAGGTATTTCTCTTCCCAGTTGGCGCAACGGGTAAAGTTACGCAACAGTTTGTCTCTGTCCGGCAACGCGGCCATGTCTTGCCTCTCTTAGCCCAGCAGGTGATGGATACGTTTCAGTCCTGTCACCAGCCTGTCGATCTCTTCCGTTGTGTTATACATCACCAGCGACGCGCGGCACATGGCCGGGACCTGGTAAAACGCCATCAGCGGCATCGCGCAGTGGTGCCCAGTGCGCACGGCCACGCCGTAGTTATCCAGGAAACTCCCCACGTCGTAGGCGTGATGTTGACCCAGATTAAAGGCAATGACCCCTTTGCGCGAATCCGGTCCGTAGAGCGTGAGATCCGGCACGCTGGCCAGCTCCGCCAGCGCATAGCGCATCAGCGTCTGTTCGTACTCGGCAATCGCATCCAGCCCAATCGCTGATACGTACTCAACTGCCGCGCCCAGTCCGATAATTCCGCCCGTGTTCGGCGTCCCGGCCTCAAAGCGCCACGGCGCTTTAGCGTAGGTCGTGCCCTGCGTCAGGCTGACGGTGGCGATCATCGACCCGCCCCCTTCCCACGGCGGCATCGCCTGCAGGATATCCTCTTTCACGCACAGCACGCCAATCCCGGTCGGACCATACAGTTTGTGGCCGGAGAAGACGTAAAAATCGCAGTCCAGCGCCTGTACGTCGGTGGCGTGGTGCATCACCGCCTGCGCGCCGTCCACCAGCACTTTCGCACCGGCCTGATGCGCTTTGGCGATGATCTCGGCCACCGGGTTTTCGGTGCCAAGCACGTTGGAAATCTGGGTAATCGCCACCAGCCGCGTACGGTCGTCGAGCAGGGTATCCAGCAGCTCCAGCTGCAACGTCCCGTCCTGATTGAGCGGGATCACGCGCAGTTGTGCCCCCACACGCTCGCAGAGCATCTGCCACGGCACGATATTGGCGTGATGCTCCATCTGGGTGATGATGATGTTGTCACCCGCATGCACCTGCGCACCGCCCCAGCTGTTGGCCACCAGATTGATGCCTTCAGTGGTGCCGCGCACGAACACCAGCTCTTCCGGTGAACGGGCGTTGAGGAAGGTCGCAAGCTGCGTGCGCACGTTTTCCATCCGCTGCGTCGCTTCGGCGCTGAGGGTATGAATACCGCGATGCACCGCCGCATAGCCGTGGCGATAAAACTCCGCCTCGGCGTCGATCACCTGATTCGGCTTCTGCGCGCTGGCCGCGCTGTCGAGATAGGCAAGCGGCAGACCGTTCACTTCACGGGTCAGGACGGGAAAATCCGCCCGCACTTTCTCTACGGGAAAACTCATGCTTCGCCTCCTGGCAAACGCTGACCAATGCGTGCCAGCACCTGCTGTTTCAGGGTTTCATCGCGCAGCGCTTCCGTCAGCTCCGCGGCGAACGCGTAGATGATCATCTTCTGCGCCGCCTGCTTGTTGATACCACGCGAGCGCAGATAGAACATCTGTTCATCGTCGATACGTCCAACCGTCGCCCCGTGGCTGCACTTGACGTCATCGGCATAAATTTCGAGCTGCGGCTTGGTGTCCACTTCCGCCAGACGGCCCAGCAGCAGATTGTTGTTCGTCATCTGCCCGTCGGTTTTGATGGCGTGCTGCGCCACGTTAATCAGGCCGTTAAACACCGCCCGCCCTTTGTCATTGGCGATGACTTTATGCATCTGGCGACTGTTACAGTAGCCTTTGTTGTGCTCAAGCCAGGTACGGGTATCGCACACTTCCGACTTCACCGGCATCGCCAGGCTGTTCATGCGCAACGTGGTGTTCTCGCCGTTAAGCTGCGTGCTGGTGTTGTGGCGCAGCACCGCCCCGCCGAGCAGGAAGCTGTGGCTGTACGCCGCCGCATCCGGGCCGATGAGCATGTCGTTGTGGGCAAAGTGATGGCTCACCGGGTTTTCAAACGCAAGCTTGATGTGATGCAGCTGGGCATTGGCCGCCACGTTCATCGTCAGGCGCGCGCCGGTAAAGTGTCTAGTCTCATTCAGGCTGACGTAATGCTCAATGAGGGTCGCTTCCGCCCCCTCAGCCAGGTCGAGATGATGACGATAGTGGGCCGTATTGACCTCTTCGCCCTCCAGCCCCTGCGTGATATGCAACAGCAGCAGCGGTTTCGCCGGGCGCTGATTACGCTTCACGCGGATATGCGTCACGCCTGACGCCAGGCTTTCGGTCAGATGCAGGAACACTTCCGGCTGCACCGGCGCAGGCAGAGACTGGCGCTGGTCATTGATCTCAACGTCAAACCCGCTACCCTCAGTGCTGTCGCTCAGTTCCGGGTTATAACGCCCATCAACAAACACCAGACGTACGGCGTCAATATTCAGCGCCAGCGCATCGCGCTGGGCTGGCGTGACATCCGCCAGACGCGTGACAAACTGACTGTTGAGCAAGCCGTCCAGCGGCGTGTACTTCCAGTTTTCATGTTTGCGCGTCGGCAGACCGAGACGCAGCATCTGCTGCAGGTGCTGTTGCGCCTGTTCAGATCGCGTTTCGCCCTGGGTTTCAAACAGGCGATGCCACTGCTGCAGTGCGTTACTGCTGTTCGGTAAGCCAGCCATAGCCCTGCTCCTCCAGTTGTTTGACCAGAGTAAAATCGCCGGATTTAACGATGCGGCCCTGATACAGAACGTGGACGTAATCCGGTTTGATGTAGTCAAGAATGCGCTGATAGTGGGTGACGATAATGAATGAACGTTTGCCGTCGCGCAGGGAGTTCACGCCGTCGGCAACAATTTTCAGCGCATCAATGTCCAGACCGGAGTCCGTTTCATCCAGAATACACAGCTCCGGCTCCAGCACCGCCATCTGCAGGATATCGTTACGTTTTTTCTCGCCACCGGAGAAGCCGACGTTCACAGAACGGGTCAGCAAATCTTCCGGCATCTTCAGCAGTTTGATCTTCTCTTCCATCAGATCCTGGAAGTCAAAGCGGTCCAGCTCCTCTTCTCCACGGTATTTGCGCACCGCGTTGAGGGAGGTTTGCAGGAAGAACTGGTTGCTGACGCCCGGGATTTCGACCGGATACTGGAAGGCCATAAAAATGCCTTCACCGGCGCGATCTTCCGGGGAGAGTTCCAGCAGATCTTTGCCCTTAAACTCGACGGACCCGCCGACCACTTCATAATCTTCACGCCCGGCCAGCGTCGCGGAGAGCGTACTTTTCCCGGAGCCGTTTGGCCCCATAATGGCATGCACTTCACCCGGACGGACGTCAATATTCAACCCACGCAGGATCGCTTTATCTTCCACACTGACCTGTAAATCTTTAATGCTTAACATTTTTTTTCCTTAACCGACGCTGTGCTCAAGGCTAATCGCGAGTAATTTTTGTGCTTCTACGGCAAATTCCAGCGGCAGCTCAGAGAACACATCCTTGCAGAAGCCGTTCACAATCATCGAAATCGCATCTTCTTCGCTGATCCCGCGCTGCAGGCAGTAGAACAGCTGGTCTTCGCCGATGCGCGAAGTGGTGGCCTCGTGCTCAAGCTGGGCGCTGTTGTTGCGACACTCCACGTACGGGAAGGTGTGCGCCCCGCAGTCGGTGCCGATCAGCATCGAATCACACTGGGTGAAGTTACGGGCGTTAGTCGCTGTCGGCATGATTTTCACCAGGCCGCGATAGCTGTTCTGGCTGTGCCCGGCAGAAATGCCTTTCGAAATAATCGTCGATTTGGTGTTTTTACCGATGTGAATCATCTTGGTGCCGGTATCGGCCTGCTGATGGCCGCTGGTCAGCGCCACGGAGTAGAACTCACCGATCGAGTTATCGCCGCGCAGAATACAGCTCGGGTATTTCCAGGTGATCGCCGAACCGGTCTCGGACTGGGTCCAGGACATTTTACTGTTTTCACCTTCGCACAGGGCGCGCTTGGTCACGAAGTTCAGGATGCCGCCCGTATTACCGTCACCAGGGAACCAGTTTTGCACCGTGGAGTATTTCACTTCGGCGTCTTTGTGGATGATCACCTCTACTACCGCCGCGTGCAGCTGATAGCTGTCGCGCACGGGCGCAGAACACCCTTCGATATAGCTCACGTAGCTGCCTTCGTCGGCCACCAGAATGGTGCGCTCGAACTGGCCGGTTTTTTCCGCGTTGATACGGAAGTAAGTCGACAGCTCCATCGGACAACGCACGCCTTTCGGCACGTAGATAAAGGTGCCGTCGGAGGCGACCGCCGCGTTTAGCGCCGCAAAGAAGTTATCGTTGCTTGGCACCACGGTACCGATGTATTTCTTCACCAGTTCCGGGTGATCGTGAATGGCTTCGCCAAAGGAGCAGAAAATAATGCCCTGCTCGGCCAGCTTGCCTCGGTAGGTGGTGGCAACGGAAACGGAGTCAAAAATGGCGTCGACGGCCACTTCACGTCCTTCGCGCACCGGCACGCCGAGCTGCTCGAAAGCCTCTTCCACCTCTTTGCTCAGGAATGTGTTGGCGCCCGTCTGCTGTACGGCCCCCGGCTGAGACGCGCAGGTGTCATCACAGCTGCCGCAGGATGGCGCGGAGTAGTAGCTGTAGTCCTGATAGTTGAGCTTATCGTAATGTGCTTTCAGCCAGTGGGGTTCTTCCATTTCCAGCCAGGCGCGAAACGCGCTCAGGCGAAACTCGAGCATCCACTCCGGCTCATTACGTTTGGCCGAAATCGCGCGCACCACCTCTTCGTTGATGCCTTTCGCCAGTTCGTCCGTCTGCAGGTGGGTGAAAAAGCCCTCTTTATAGTTGAGGTGCCCGCCACTCCAGGTGTTCACATCGTCAGTTGCTTCAGTATTACGAGACATAGTACCGCCTATACCCCAAAGCTTTCGCCGCAGCCGCATTCATTCTGCGCTTTCGGGTTATTGAATTTGAATAACTGGTTTAAGCCTTCGCGCACGTAATCGACTTCGGTGCCATCGATAAACGGCATCGCCTGCAGTGCGACAAACAGCTTCGCCCCGTCGGTTTCGAACACCAGATCGTCTTTTTCGGGCACGCTCACCGTGTCCAGCACGTAGCCGAACCCGGCGCAGCCAGTCTGTTTAACGCCGAGACGCAAGCCCACAATATCCGGCTTCTTCGCTATCAGCTCGTGAATATGCGCCGCCGCCGTGGGCGTCAGCGTCAAACCACGCCAGGCAAAATCAGCGGGATTAAAGGTTTCTGAATGCAATTCCATAGGTCCACCTCATCTGTTAAGCCACCAGGGGCATTACACCATGTTAGTGATAACGATTATCACTTCAACCCCCTGACAGCAGGGGCTTTCGGCTAAACCGCCCTTTTTGGCTACTTTTAATAAGCATAGACCCTGCGACGCAGGTTATTAGCCTATGAAAAAATTGTTTAATGCTTTGATGTATAACGCATTTGATGGGCTAAAACCGTGAGAACAGCGCAAGGGGAAAATATGTATCGGGAATACCTATTTATTTAATCGGTTTTAGAAAATCTTCAGAATCAACCGACTACCCGAAAATCAGGGCGTTATGTGATTTACGCAAACAAGGCATTCCAGGAAAACACCGAATCATCAGCGCGTCAGGGATAAGGGACTAAACTTTATGTGACACCAAAAGGAGATAAGTATGTCATCACATGATTTTGAGAATGAAGCCGATCGCCTGGCGAAAAAAGCCCTGAACAAAGCCGATGAATTTGCAGGCGAAGCGCAGTCCCAGTTTGGCGATGCGGTTGATTCACCGAAACATCAGCTGAAAGGCGCCGCACGTAAATACGCAGCACAAGCATCAGACGTCGCTTCAGAGGTCTCTGACAGAGTTCGTGATAATCCATTGACCGGGCTGATGGCGGCAGGCGCAATCGGGCTGATCATCGGTTTATTGGTCGGCAGGAAATAAGCCGCGAATAAGCAGCAAATATGACAGGCCCGAAAGGGCCTTTTTAGTCTTGTCAGGCGATTAGCCGTTGATAAATGAGACGGAAAAACCTTGTTCGCGCCAGTGATCTAACTGCTCCTGCTGACGCATTGACGGCGCATGGCCCGTCCAGACAAATATTTTTTGCCCCGGGAACAGTTCGGGTTTCGGCGAGTCAATCGGCTCAGCCAACACATCAATATGCCAGCCCTGCTGCGACAGGCGCCCGGCTTCCAGCCATAAACGCGTACGATCGTCCGTGTCCCACCCAATCAGCAACGCTTCGTTGCCCGGTTTTTTGCGCGCTTCAGCCAGAAGCATCGCAATGAAATCGATCAGCACCCCATCCAGCAGGCTGGACATGTGTCGGGCGGTGTTGTGATCCAGGCTTAAACGCTGACGAACCGGAATGAAAATGTGATCGATGAGAACTTCTATGGCGTGGTCGCGACGGAATTCAGAAATTTTAAGTCGCAGTTTCGCGGGACTGGCAAACCGCAGCACCGTCATCATCTCTTCCTGAAGAGAGATCCAGTTACTGTCCACCAGAGGAACGCCGACTTCCAGTAACGCCTTTACCTTGCCAACCGAAATGCCGGTTTTCATGAGGCGTTTAATCTCCTCGATGCGCTGGATATCCTCTTCGTCAAACTGACGATGGCCCCCTTCACTGCGCTGCGGCTTCAACAAACCGTAGCGTCGCTGCCAGGCGCGCAGTGTGACGGGGTTGATTCCGCATCGTTCGGCGACTTCGCCGATACTGTATAAGGCCATTAACTCCCTCATGCTTAAACGCAATACTTCCATACCAAACCTGATCAACTTTAGCAGATTGTATAACCTGATTGTATAACTAACAATTGACCAGGGTACAAGTCGATTTTGTACAAGATGACGTGTACCTGGTCTGATTTGTACAACCTTTACGACGCTATCCCTGTTTTTTCTCCGGCCACGCCACGGCTGGAATCCCGCCAAAACGCGGGCTGGCAAACAGATGTCCCTGGAACTGGGAGATCCCCGCCGACTCAAGCCACATCCACTCTTCCGCCTTTTCGACACCCACGGCACACACCAGGATTTCAAGGGATGTACAGCATTTGATGATGGCCTGAATAATCGCCTGTCGTGGGCCGCTGCGATGGACATCCGCCACCAGATCGCGATTAATCTTGATTCGGTCTGGCTGGAACTGTGCCAGCAGTAATAGCCCGGCGAAACCCGCGCCAAAGTGATCGATTGCCACGCTGATACCGGCACTTTTGAGCTGGCGGACGGCGTCTTTAAATTCATCAAAGCGCGAAATCACTTCGCTCTCGGTGAACTCGACCACAATCTGCTCCGGCACCAGACCGTTGGCTTCAATCTCATTTAACAGAAATCCCACCGCGCCGGGCACATTCACCAGCGTCATCGGCAGCAGGTTGACGGATAAGGCCTGCTCCTGAAGGCGTAACTTACCGGCCATGGCAAACGCCACTTTCTTACTCTGCAGATCCGCCTCGTAAATCTCGTTGCCGGAGAATTTTTTGAAGTAGGCTTCCGGAGAACCGCCGTCAGCGGTACGGATCAGGGCCTCATAGGAGACCAGTTCCCGGGCAAAGGGATCGACAATCGGCTGAAAGGCAAAGCCGCAATCAGCCGATGCCTCGAGCGCCAGGGGTTCTGCCGGTGCAACATCGTCGTCCGGGATAAAGTCCCAGCTATCGCCGTCAGGAATTTCGTAATAGTTGGCTTTTTCCGTCGCTTCAACGAAGGTGCGAAAGAACTGCAATGCGCGATCGTTGTAGGTCAGCTGGTACTTGGTTGTCCCTTTATCAAGCACCTTCTGGAGTACTTCCTGGCGATCATAAGTGCGTAAATCGAACAGCTCCATTCCTGCTTTGCCAAAGCGTCGCGACGGCGCGTAATCGCACAGCAGCTCCACCAGGTTGTAGTGGCGCGGATCTTTGCAAATGTCGGCGTAAATGCGGAAAACGCTCTCTTCCGGCCCTTCCAGCAGCTGGAAAAAGTGCGTTCCATTGAACAGTAAAATCCCGGTGACGTCGGATTCCCCGTTCTTAATGTTCGCTCCCGCGACCATCTCTTCCAGCGCTTTCACCGGAACGTTTTCGCAGAGATGGCTGCGGTAGATTATTGTCGTGAGCATAGTCGTCCTGGTGAGTAGAAGGGTTACCCCCGCGGCGTGTCGCGGGGGTCAGGTCATTGTTATACCACATTAATTGATTAACAAATAATTCACATTTCAAACAGTTCAGCCGGATTCCACCGCCTCCCCGCGCGTTTGTACAGAAATTTCAGAATGAAACATCTTGTACAATATATTCTGTACTGATATCGAATCAAACACATTGTAACTTACTGATAAAAAACAATTAGCACTTTTTGCTTAAAATTAAGGTAAAAAACTGTACATCAAAAATGTACAACTTTTTAAAAAACGTATAACTTAAATCGTAACTTAGCTGACTACTTAATTTTACAGGAGTGATACATGCGTCAGAACAGCTACATTCCCGATAGCGGTAATGCGATTGTCCAGTACTTCGAGAAAGCTGCGCTACCTACTCAGCAAGAAACCCTGGGACAGATCGTAGTAGAGATCCTGAGCGATGGCCGTCATTTGAATCGCAAAAACCTGTGCACCAAGTTACTCAGCCGTCTTGATAAGGCGTCCGGTCCAGAAGAAGAGAGCCACTACCATGCATTGATTGGTTTGCTATTTGATCGCTGAGATCCAATAGCAAACCCATTTAACAGATCACCTGGTTTTTAAGTCAATTCTGACGAAGGAACGTTTCAGGCACAAAAAGACCTGGCAATCTTCAGCAGACCCCCTTAAAAGGGGATCTGACTTAATGCCGCACGGCGTGACGTCACCCTGCGGCAATCAGAGATGCAGTTATGAACAGAAGTGAAATAGAGCAATTAACAGATGAATTAATTGGAGAGGCGGTTTTATCTCTTCTGAAAGAGCACGGCCCTGTCAGCAAGCAGTCTCTCGTACGGAGACTGCGGGACATGGAGGCGAGTGAGGCCGACCCTCGCCGTCGCGAAGCCCTCGCGGCGGTGATAGCCGAAATCAGCGCCAGCGGTACGCCGTTCGCACAACGTAAGAGAGCCCGCCCTCAGAGGGATCTGAACGGTCTAAAAAGCGAGCAAAGCGATAATGTTTTCCCGCTGTTTGGCGATGGCAAGCCCAGCGGTTCAAAAAACATACACTAACAGCAACCGATCAATAACCCTTACGGTGAGAATAAATGAGACAAAATATTCAAGTTCAACCCGCTGCGTATACTGGTTTTCATGATACCGCGCTGTCTGAATATTTCCGTAATGCAGGCGACAGACTGGCCGATGAATCCGCGCTTTTCGCCTCTGCGGTGAGCTGTATCATGGCGTCAGAAGGGCATCTGACCAACAAAGCCATTATCCTCTGGCTGATTAACGCCCTTGAAACCACCGACGATGTGGTGATGGCAGACGTGATCCGCAAAACCCTCGAAATCGTGGTTGGCTATACCATGGACGATATCTAAAAAAACGATTTCGCCCCGAAGGCCAGAAGAGCGTCGCACCCTGCTGCGTTTTCTCACTGGCCTTTTCTTTTGTCGACACTTTTGTCGAATGTCATGTCGAGCCAGGCGCTCAAAACCAAACAACTCCTGTTAAATCAAAGAAATGAAATCTGGCACAGAACCTGCTTAGCAGGAATGTCAGATGACGCACATTCAACATATTGAATCGCATGATGTATTGCGGACTTCCGCATTACTATCAGTTCATTTCTTAACAGGTCTGTTATTGATGAAAAAAATCGCAAGCGTCTGCCCCTACTGTGGCGCAGGCTGTAAATTAAATCTCGTTGTAGAAAACAACCGTATCCTCCGTGCCGAAGCCGCTGAAGGCGTCACCAACCAGGGCACCCTGTGCCTGAAAGGCTTTTACGGCTGGGACTTTCTCAACGATACCCGTCTGCTCACTCCTCGCCTCACCCAGCCGATGATCCGCTATAACAAAGGAGACAAATTCACCCCTGTCACCTGGGAAGAGGCGATCCGCTACACCGCCAGCAAACTGAAAGCCATCAAAGAGCAGCACGGCCCACGCGCGATCATGACGACCGGATCGTCACGCGGTACCGGCAACGAAACCAACTACGTGATGCAGAAGTTTGCGCGCGGTGTGCTTAACACCAATAACGTGGATTGCTGCGCCCGCGTCTGCCACGGCCCGTCAGTGGCCGGCTTGCAGGAGACGCTCGGCAACGGCGCAATGAGTAACTCCATAAACGATATCGAGAACTCAACATGTCTGCTGGTGTTCGGCTATAACTGCGCCGATTCGCACCCGATCGTCGCCCGTCGGGTGCTCAAAGCCCGACAAAACGGTGCCAAAATTATCGTCTGCGATCCGCGTCGCATTGAAACTGCGCGGATCGCCGATCAGCATTTGCAGCTCAACAACGGCAGCAATATGGCGCTGGTCAATGCCTTTGGCTACGTTCTGCTGGAAGAGGAGTTGTACGACAAAAACTACGTCGCGCGCTTCACCGATGGCCTCGACGATTATCGTAAAATCGTCCAGGATTACGCGCCTGAAAAGGTCGAGCATCTGACCGGCATCCCGGCGCGCGACGTGCGTCAGGCGATGCGCACCTTCGCCGCCGCGCCGTCTGCCACGGTGATGTGGGGCATGGGCGTGACCCAGTTCGGCCAGGCTGTGGATGTGGTGAAAGGCCTGTCGAGCCTGGCGCTGCTGACCGGCAATCTCGGCCGCCCTGCCGTCGGCGTCGGCCCGGTTCGCGGGCAAAACAACGTACAGGGCGCGTGCGATATGGGCGTGCTGCCGAACATGTTCCCTGGCTATCAGGACGTGACGGATGCAGCTGTGCGCGCGAAGTTTGCTGACGCCTGGGGGATTGACGTCAACACCATGGACGACCAGGTCGGCACACGCATCACCGAAGTGCCGCACCTGGCACTGGAAGGCAAAATCAAAGCCTACTACATCATGGGGGAAGACCCGCTCCAGACCGAAGCGGATCTGGGCCTGGTGCGTCGCGGCTTTGAGGCGCTCGATTTCGTGGTGGTGCAGGACATCTTCATGACCAAAACCGCCGAAGTCGCCGATGTGCTGTTACCGGCGACCTCCTGGGGTGAGCACGGCGGCGTGTTTACCTGTGCAGACCGCGGCTTCCAGCGCTTCGGTAAAGCAATCGAGGCCAGCGGCAACGTGAAACGCGACTGGGAGATCATCAGCCTGCTTGCCAGCGCGATGGGCTATCCAATGCATTACGATTCCAACCAGCAGATCTGGGACGAAATGCGCGAACTCTGCCCGCTGTTCTTCGGCGTCACCTACGAAAAAATGGGTGAGATGGGCCACGTGCAATGGCCATGTCCGACGCTGGATCATCCCGGCACACCCTACCTGTACAAAGACAATCAGTTCGATACGCCCAATGGTAAAGGCCAACTGTTTGCCGCTCCGTGGCGCGCGCCTGCTGAAGTGCCGGACGCAGACTATCCGTTAGTGCTGTGCACAGTACGCGAAGTCGGCCACTACTCCTGCCGTTCGATGACCGGCAACTGCGCCGCGCTGCAAAGCCTGGCCGATGAACCGGGACGGGTGCAGATGAATCCGGCGGATGCCGACGCGCTGGGGGTAAGAGACGGACAGCTGGTGTGGGTACGTTCGCGTCGCGGGAAAGTGATCACCCGGGCGAACGTCAGCGAGCGCATTAATCCGGGCGCGGTATACATGACTTACCAGTGGTGGATCGGAGCCTGTAACGAACTGACTCAGGATAATCTGGACCCGACCTCGAAAACGCCGGAAACCAAGTACTGCGCGGTTAAACTGGAGGCCATCGACGATCAGCGCTGGGCGGAAGATTATGCCGCCTCTGCCTATCAGTCGATGAAAACCCGGCTGATTGACGCGGTGAACGTTTAGCCACCCCATCGCTTAACGGATAAAAACAAAAAAGGCCGCATGAGCGGCCTTTTAAACAAGCGGGAGTATTAATGGACGTGAACGCCTAACCGCCAGGCAAAGTAGATCTCTTCTTTCAGTTCGTTTGAAGAGAGCGCGAGCAGGTCGGCAAACTCCAGTTCAAGCTGTTTCAGCTTTTTCAGGTACTGCGCCGGGGACAGGTTGCTCTTATCGCGACGTAAAAACTCTACTGCCAGTTGGGTGGGGCTCATTTCGGTATCCATAACATCCTCTCTATGTACAAAACCTGACCAGTATAGCACGTCTGACTGACCAATTTTTGACCAAAAACAATTCCTCAAGGATGTTTACCTTTATTTAAACCACCGCCGTCGTCAGGCGCGACGAACAGCACAGCCTTTCTTGCTCGTCGAAAATATCGATTTGCCACACCTGATGACGACCGCCCGCATGGAGCGCGCGACAGACGCCGCGCACGCGCCCGCTGCGCACGGAGCGAATGTGGTTGGCATTCACTTCCAGCCCCACCACCTTTTGCTCCCCGTCGGTACAGAGGTAACCCGCCACCGATCCCAGCGTCTCCGCCAGCACCACGGACGCGCCGCCGTGCAGCAGGCCAAACGGCTGATGCGTGCGGCTGTCCACCGGCATGGTGGCTTCAAGGACGTCTTCGCCGATACGGGTAAACTGAATATCGAGCAACCCGACCATATTCCCTTCGCCCATGGCATTAAGCACCTCAAGCGTCACGGTACGTTTCCAGATCATCCCATAATCTCCAGTAAAGCCTGCAATGGATGGCGAACGCCGCTTCCTTCAACGCGTTTCACCTGGCTGCGACAGGAGTAACCCGTCGCCAGACAGCGATTTCGCGGCAAACGCTGCATGGCCTGATGCCACGACAACTCGTAGATCCCGAGCGAATTCGCGTGGTTTTTCACTTCATGGCCGTAGGTCCCGGCCATCCCGCAGCAGCCGACGCTGACGTTTTCCAGCTTCGCGCCAAAGCGGGCAAAAATAGAGGCCCATTGCGCAGGGGCACCCGGCAGCGCGGTCACTTCCGTGCAATGTCCAAAGAGATACCAGGCTTCACCGCTGACCTCTTTTGTCTCCGCAGAGTGCAGCGCCGCAGGCAGCCATTCATGCACCAGCATAACGCTGAAATCCCCGCGCTTGTCGCCCAGAGTCTGTTTGTACTCATCGCGATAACAAAGCACAAGCGCCGGATCGACCCCCACCATCGGCATGCCCAGCTGCGCGATACGGTTCAAAAAGTCCGACGTTTTCTGCGCCGTTTTCGCAAAGCGCGTCAGGAACCCTTTAATGTGCTGCGCTTTACCGTTCGGCGAGAATGGCAGCACCACCGGCTGATAGCCGACGCGCTCCACCAGCCGCACGAAATCGGCCACCACCTGCGCCTCGTAGTAGCTGGTAAACGGGTCCTGTACCACCAGCACGGTTTTCGCTTTTTGCTCGTCGCTCAGGGCCTCCAGCTGTTCCAGCGTCATATTGGCCGAACGGTGGCCCACCAGCTGGCGTTGCAGAGAAGGCGTGGAGAGCAGCGGCAGATCGACCATGCCGATATGTTTTTCGGAAAGTTTGCGCACCAGCGGCTGATTGATAAAGAAGTTGAACGTCTTCGGCGCGCGCGCCATCAGCGGGGCGTAGCTTTCGACCGTCGCCACCAGGTGATCGCGCACCGGGCGCAGATAGCGGGAGTGATACAGCTGCAGGAAGCGCGAGCGGAACTCCGGCACGTCGATCTTGATCGGACATTGCGTCGAGCACGCTTTACAGGCCAGGCAGCCGGACATCGCCTCTTTCACTTCATGGGAAAAATCATACTCGCCCTTACTGGCGTGCCAGCTGTTCCTGGAACGCTCAATCAGCGTGCGCAGGCTGGCGCGTTTTTCCGGTAGATCGCTTTCGAGTTTGAGCGGGTCCACGCCGCGATCGGCCAGCAATCGTAGCCACTCGCGCACCAGCGTCGCTCGCCCTTTCGGGGAATGAATGCGGTTGCTGGTGATTTTCATCGACGGGCACATCGGGCTTTTCACGTCGAAGTTAAAGCACAGACCGTTGCCGTTACACTCCATCGCCCCGCGCCAGGAAGAACGCACCGCGATCGGGATCTGGCGGTCATACGTGCCACGCTTCACCGCGTCGACCTGCATCATCGGATCGTCCACACCCGCCGGCGGACAGATTTTGCCCGGATTCAGGCGGTTATTCGGGTCAAACGCCGCTTTGATTTTGCGCAGTTCGCCGTACAGCTGCTCGCCGAAGAACGCCGGGCTGTACTGGGCGCGGAAACCTTTTCCGTGCTCGCCCCACAGCAGGCCGCCGTATTTTGCCGTCAGCGCGACCACGTCGTCAGAGATCTGCTTCATCAGCATCTCCTGCTGCGGGTCGCACATATCCAGCGCCGGACGCACGTGGAGCACACCGGCATCCACGTGACCAAACATGCCGTAGCTCAGGCCGTGGCTGTCGAGTAACGCGCGGAACTCCACAATGTAATCCGCCAGATGTTCCGGCGGCACGCAGGTATCTTCCGCAAACGGAATCGGTTTGGCCGCGCCTTTCGCATTCCCCAGCAGGCCGACCGCTTTTTTACGCATCGCGTAAATGCGCTCAATGCCCGAGAGATCGTTGCACAACTGCCAGCCAATCACGCCGCCCTCGCCCTGCGCGATCAGTTCGTCGAGTCGGATACAGAGCGTCTGCACCTGTGAGTCGATAAGCTCCGCATCATCGCCAGCAAATTCAACAATGTTCAGGCCCAGCATCTCTTTATCAGGCACATCGGTGATCAGCTCGCTGACCGAGTGCCAGACGATATCTTCCCGCGCCAGATTGAGCACTTTCGAGTCGACGGTTTCCACCGACAGCGCACGCGCCTCGACCATAAACGGCGCGTTGCGCAGCGCCGCATCGAAGGAGTTGTATTTGACGTTCACCAGGCGGCGCACCTTCGGCAGCCGGGTGATATCCAGACGTGCTTCGGTGATAAAGGCCAGAGTGCCTTCCGAGCCGGTCAGAATACGGGTGAGGTCGAACTCGCTCAGATCGTCATTAAAGACGTGGCGCAGATCGTAGCCCGTCAGGAAGCGGTTCAGTTTCGGGAATTTATCGACAATCAGCTGGCGGTTATCGCGACAGCTTTCGAGCACGCTGCGATAAATGCGCCCGACCGCCGTGTTGTCCTGCCCGAGGGTTTCAGCCAGCTGCACCGGAATCGCCTGGGTGTCGAGAATGTCCCCGCCCAGCAGCACCGCGCGCACGCCCAGGACGTGATCGGACGTTTTACCGTACACCAGTGACCCCTGGCCGGAGGCATCCGTATTGATCATCCCGCCCAGCGTGGCGCGGTTGCTGGTAGATAATTCCGGAGCAAAGAAGTAGCCGTAGGGTTTCAGGAACTGATTGAGCTGATCTTTAATCACTCCCGCTTCGACGCGCACCCAGCCCTCTTCCGGGTTGATCTCAATGATACGGTTCATATAGCGCGACATATCAATGATGATGCCCTGATTCAGGGCCTGACCATTGGTGCCAGTCCCGCCCCCGCGCGGGGTGAAGACCAGCGACGCAAAACGCTCCTGCGCGGCCAGACGGGAAAGCAACGCCACATCGGCGGTGGAACGGGGGAAAACGACGGCATCGGGAAGTAACTGATAGATACTGTTGTCGGTCGCCATCGTCAGCCTGTCGGCATAGTTAGTGGCGGTATCACCTGTAAAACCCTGTTGCTCCAGTGCTTGCAAATAAGTCAGCACCAGCTGAACGACGCCAGGTGCCTGAGAAATCAATGGGATCATTACGGAAGACCCTAAATAGTGTTGTTGCCCTCTCGATAATCCGCGATGCGACAAGGCCGCAAGAGCGCGAATTATGACGGGGATAATCGTTTGCGTTGTGTTTGAATTGTTGTATCACATTTTTTTCTTATACGCCCATCAGTTTTACGGGCAGAATTCGCCTGTCAAAAATCGCTGAAATCACTAATGATTAAGGGATGCGATTTTCTGTTTCGGCCAGCCGGTCTGGTCTTCATGTAAGGTAAATTTCATTTATGGTCACTTCTCGTCAGCCCAGGGACGTTGCGCAAATACTGCTGTCGGTGCTGTTTTTAGCCATCATAATTGTTGCGTGTCTATGGATAGTTCGCCCCTTCGTCCTCGGTTTTGCGTGGGCAGGTACGGTGGTCGTTGCCACCTGGCCACTGTTGTTACGTCTGCAGAAACTGTTTTTTGGTCGTCGTACTCCCGCCGTTCTGGTGATGACGCTGCTGCTGTTTCTGGTCTTTATCATTCCGATTGCGCTCCTGATTAACAGCCTTGTCGATACCAGCGGGCCGGTGATTCGCGGGATCACCAGCGGTGAGATGACCGTGCCGGATCTGGCGTGGCTTAACAGCATTCCGCTGGTCGGCGCGAAGCTCTACAGCGGCTGGCACAGTCTGCTGGAGATGGGCGGCAGCGCGATCATGGCGAAAGTTCGCCCATACGTCGGCACTACGACCACCTGGTTTATCGCCCAGGCGGCCAATATCGGCCACTTTATGATGCACTGTACCCTGATGCTGCTTTTCAGCGCCCTGCTCTACTGGCGCGGTGAACAGGTGGCACAGGGCGTACGTCATTTTGCGACCCGTCTCGCAGGGACACGCGGTGACGCGGCGGTGCTGCTGGCAGCCCAGGCCGTTCGCGCAGTGGCGTTGGGTGTGGTTGTCACGGCGCTGGTGCAGGCGCTTCTCGGCGGGATTGGTCTGGCGATAAGCGGCGTGCCGTACGCGACCATTTTAACCGTCATCATGATCCTCACCTGTCTGGTCCAGCTTGGCCCGTTGCTGGTGCTGGTCCCTTGCATTATCTGGCTCTACTGGAGCGGTGATACTACCTGGGGTACGGTACTGCTGGTGTGGAGCTGCGTGGTGGGCACCATGGATAACGTCATCCGTCCGATGCTTATTCGTATGGGCGCGGATTTGCCGTTGATTCTGATCCTCTCCGGCGTCATCGGCGGGTTGATTGCCTTTGGGATGATTGGGCTGTTTATTGGCCCTGTGCTGCTGGCCGTGACCTGGCGTCTGTTCTCCGCGTGGGTGCATGAAATTCCACCGCCAGGCACGGACCCTGAAGTGGCGCTGCATAATCTCGAAGAACTTGACGGCAAGAACAACCCGTAATGTATCGTCAGGCGAGGTCACTCGCCTGACACTTAAGCACGCCTAATCTTTATTAAGACTTTTCTCAGGTTCAGCCCGCTTCGTCTGGTCTCGCCCCGCCCTAAATCTTCATAGTTCTTAAACTATTGAGACGAATCTGATCGACGCTAAAACGTCGCATGTCCTACTATTAAGTCACGGTTATGAATCAACGCATTGATTTATAAGCATGGAAATCCCCTGAGTGAAACAACGAATTGCTGTGTGTAGTCTTTGCCCATCTCCCACGATGGGCTTTTTTTTGTCCTGCTTACGCTCGTTTTTACGCTCGTTCGATTTCACACGAACTCAGCATCCGCCACTTCTTCGGCAGTACCCACGTCTCGCCAGTGACATTCACCGTCACCGCAGCGCGAATATCCGCCGAGGACAGCCCGACCTGTAGCTCAAACTCGCCTGGCTCAACCACTCTTTTTCCATCGCGGCGGGTGAAATTAAACATATCCACCGGCAGGCTGAAGGTGAGCGTCGCCTTTTCGCCCGGTGAGAGCGTGACGCGCTGGAAGGCTTTAAGCTCCTGTAACGGTCGCACCATCGAGGCCACGCGGTCGCGCACATAGACCTGCACCACTTCGCTACCGCTACGCTCGCCGCTGTTTTGCACCGTCACGCTCAGCGTCACCTCACCCTCGACCGGGACTGACGTTTTCGCTAAACGCAGTGCATCGCAGGAAAATGTCGTCCAGCCGAGACCAAAACCGAAGGGATAGCGTGAGCCAAAGTGGAAGGCGAACGGCGTACCGCCGCTTTTCAGCTTGTGATTGTAATAGTACGGCATTGCACCCGCACTTTTCGGCACACTCACCACCAGCCGTCCCTGCGGTTCCGCCCGCCCGGTCAGCACATCGGCAATCGCCCAGCCGCCCTCCTGTCCTGGTGCCCAGGCCAGCAACAGCGCCGCGACCTTGTCTTCCAGCCCCTGCAGGTTGTACGGACGCCCGCCCGTCATCACCACCACGACCGGCTTACCGGTTTCCACCAGCGCTTCCAGCAGGTGTTGCTGCACGCCGGGCAGGTTCAGGCTGTCGGTGTCGGAGCCTTCACCCACGGTACCGCTCTGGAATAATCCCGCCAGATCGCCCACGCAGGCGATGACGATATCGCTGTCCTGCGCCGCCCGCACCGCCTCTGGAATCAGACGGGTATCGAATGACACCGGCGACTGCTGCATCGGTTTGCCGCCGCTGTCGCCAGGAAATACCGGCGCGCCTGCCATGCGGTGCTCAATGATGTGGCAGCCTTTGGCATAACGCACCTGGGCATCGCCCAGATAATATTTCAGCGCGGCAAGCGGTGTGGTTACCTGCGACGTCTCTTCCACCATATCGCTGATGATCAGGTGCACCGGGAAGCTGTAGCCGCTCAGCAGCGCCAGCGGATCGTCTGCGGTTGGCCCTACCACTGCCACACGCGGTTTACCCGCAAGCGGCAGTACGCCGTTGTTCTCCAGCAGCGTCAGCGAGCGGGTTGCCACGTCGCGCGCCACCTGTCGGGTTTGCGCATTTTGCAGATCGATATTTTCTTCGCGCGCATACGGCTGCTCAAACAGACCGAGGCGGAATTTTTCGCTCAGCACACGCGCGACAATGTCATCGATTTTATTCATCGAAATCAGCCCACGCTCGACGGCTTCCGCCAGATGACGGGCGCAGTCGTCTTTCGGCAGCTCGACGTCCAGCCCGGCGTTGAACGCCAGCGCCGCAGACTCCGCCGCATCGTGGGAAATGCCATGATGCTGATGCAACAGGCTGACACCGCCGTAGTCGGCCACCACAATCCCGTCGAATCCCCACTGCTCACGTAGCACCGTGGTGAGCAAGAAGGCGTCGCTGTGGCCGGGCTGGTTGTCGATATCATGGTAGGCCGGCATTACGGAACCGGCGTTGGCCAGTTTGACCGCCATTTCAAACGGCAGCAGGAACGTATCATTCAGCTCGCAAAAACCGAGATGCACCGGGGCATGGTTACGCGCCCCCTCGCTGAAAGAGTGGCCGACATAGTGTTTGAGGGTCGCCAGCAGATCGCGTTTTTCGCCCTGCAATCCGTCGACATACGCGGTCGCCATGACCCCCACCAGCCACGGATCTTCACCGAAGGTCTCTTCGGTACGCCCCCAGCGCACGTCGCGAGAGACATCCAGCACCGGGGCCAGCCCCTGCTGACAGCCCACCGAGCGGGCCTCTGCGCCGATCTGCAGTGCCGCACGTTTGACCAGCGCCGGGTCCCAGGTCGAACCGTAGTTGAGGGATGAAGGAAACAGCGTCGCGTCTTTGCATAGCAGGCCGACCAGGCACTCCTCATGGAACAGCGCGGGGATACCCAGCCGGGTCTCTTCCATCATCATCCGCTGCAGACGGTTTGCCGCACGCACGCCGGTGTGCGCATCCACAATGTGCGTCCCCAGCGGACGGGTAATTTGCCCGACACCCAGTTTGAGCCGCTCGCTCAACGCAGCCTGTTCGCTCACGCCTGCAAATTCGTCGCTAAGATCGCTACGCTCACGGTGGTTGCCGCCCTCATCCAGAACCAGCCAGTAGGCATGCATCTGCGCGAATTTCTCTTCCGGGGTCATACGTGCCAGCAGATCGGCGACACGCTCTTGCACGGGATATCCCGCATCCTTGTAGATGGCAGTCATGTTTTACTCCTGTGTAGCAGAATGAAATGCCGGGCTGGTCTGCCCCGCATCAGTGCGAGCTTCGCGCTTGCGGGCAAGCTCTTGTGCAATGGAATCCACCAGGCGGCTGTTCAGTTTGTAAATAGCGAGCAGCACCACCATGGCGATAAACAGCACGCAGGGGATCAGGGTGAACAGCGCGTTGATCGTGGTCAGTACCTGCGGGCTTTGAATTGCCTGCCCGGGGACATAACTCACGATTCCCAGTACCCAACCAACCACCGCGCCGCCGAGGGCGAGGCCGAATTTAATGGCGAACAGCGCAGTGGAAAAGACCAGCCCGTCCAGACGGCGGCCGCTGCGGTGCTCTTCGTAATCCACCACATCCGAGAACATGGTCCACTGCAGCGGCGTGGTGAGGTTCTGGATAAAGCTAAAGATGATGTTCAGGCCGAAAATCAGCCAGATTTGCGTCGGCGGCAGGAAGAAAATCATCGCGCCAAATATCACAAAGGAAATAATCGTCCACTGATAGGCACGCACCCGGTCAAATTTACCCAATAACCGTTCAGATAATAAGGCTCCGCTTAAAGAGGCCACCATTCCGGAAACGATAAAAGCAAAGACTAAATCCGGGCGCAGCAGCACATAATTGACGTAATACATCGTGGCGGAGCCGCGTGTGACGACTGCCGTCAGCAGTAAAATATTAAACACAAAAACAATGCGCCATTGGCTGTTGGCGGCCAGTAATTTTAAATCCGTGAGCATCGAGCCGGAGGTATCATTACGCGGAGAATAACGCTCGCGGGTCATAAAGAAGCAGATGAAGAATAAGATAATGCCTAACAGACCCATCAGACTCATGGCATAGAAATAGCCTTTCTGCACATTCCCCTGGCCTAAATGGGAGACCAGCGGCAGGGCGATGACGGTAACAATCAGGCCGCCAATAAAGGACAGCCCGAAACGCCAGGATTGCAGCGAATGGCGCTCACGCGGGTCCATCGTCAGGGCACCCGGCATCGCGCAGTACGGCACATTAATCGCGGAATAGATCAGGCTCAGCAAGGTGTAAGTCACGCAGGCATAGGCAATTTTCGCCGTTGGCCCGACATCGGGGACATAAAAAGTAATCAGACAGCTTACGCCAAACGGAATGGCGAACCACAGCAGCCACGGACGGAAACGCCCGTGCCGGTTCTGGGTTCGATCCACCAGCGCACCAATGCACGGGTCGACAAAGGCATCCACCACGCGCACCACCAGAAACATGGTGCCCATGATCGCGGCGGGCAGGCCAAATACATCCGTATAGAAATATGCCAGAAATAAGGTGGCCGTTTGCCAGACCAACGCACTGGCCATATCACCCAGGCCATAACCTATTTTATCTTTGGTACGTAATACAGAGGAGATTGTCATTGTTAATTGCCTTTTATCGGTTAAAACGTATTTCAACCAGTTGCGCAAGATGTAGGGTAATGCGCAGTAAGGCTCAATTATTAGCAGCGCTTCGCTGGCTAACAATTGTAGAAATTAACAGACTGATTACGATATTTGGTTAATTGCGCTAAGTGTGACGGGGAGCATAGTGGGGGAAATAATGTCGCCGTCCCTTTAAGAATAAAAGGGACGGCGCAATCAATACTACTTATTCAGTTCAGCCAGGCTCAGCCAGGTTTGCACCACGGTGTCTGGGTTCAGGGACAGGCTATCGATCCCCTCTTCCATCAGCCATGCGGCAAAGTCTTCGTGATCCGATGGACCCTGGCCACAAATCCCGACGTATTTACCCTGTTTCTTTGCGGCGCGGATGGACATCGACAGCAGTGCTTTCACCGCTTCGTTACGTTCATCGAACAGCTCAGACACCACGCCGGAGTCACGGTCCAGACCCAGCGTCAGCTGCGTCATATCGTTAGAGCCGATAGAGAAGCCGTCGAAGTGTTCCAGGAACTGCTCTGCCAGCAGGGCGTTGGACGGAATTTCGCACATCATAATGATCTTCAGCCCGTTCTCGCCGCGCTTCAGCCCCTGACGCGCCAGCTCTTCGACTACCGCTTTCGCCTGATCCACGGTACGCACGAACGGGATCATGATTTCGACGTTAGTCAGACCCATTTCGTTACGCACGCGTTTCACCGCGTCACATTCAAGGGCGAAGCAGTCGCGGAAGCTGTCCGCCACGTAGCGACCCGCGCCACGGAAGCCGAGCATAGGGTTCTCTTCTTCCGGTTCGTAGCGTTCGCCGCCCACCAGGTTAGCGTATTCGTTGGACTTGAAGTCCGACAGACGCACGATCACCCGCTTCGGATAGAATGCCGCACCCAGGGTGGCAATCCCTTCCGTCAGACGTCCGACGTAGAACTCTTTCGGTGAGTCGTAGCCCTTCATCATCTCGCGGATTTCGTTTTGCAGCTGAGGCGTCTGGTCGTCAAACTCCAGCAGTGCGCGCGGGTGCACGCCGATCATGCGGTTAATGATAAATTCCAGACGCGCCAGGCCGACGCCTTCGTTCGGCAGACAGGCGAAATCAAACGCACGATCCGGGTTGCCGACGTTCATCATGATTTTCAGCGGCAGATCCGGCATGGTATCGACGCTGGAGCTTTTCACGCTGAAGTCGAGAATATCGGCATAAACGTAGCCGGTGTCGCCCTCGGCGCAGGAGACGGTGACTTTCTCATCGTCTTTCATGCGTTCGGTGGCATCACCGCAGCCGACCACCGCCGGAATGCCCAGCTCGCGGGCGATGATCGCCGCGTGGCAGGTACGGCCACCACGGTTGGTCACGATCGCCGCCGCTTTCTTCATGATCGGTTCCCAGTCCGGGTCGGTCATATCTGTGACCAGCACATCACCCGGCTGAATACGGTTCATCTCGCTGATATCGTGGATCACTTTAACCGGGCCGGCACCGATACGGTGACCAATCGCACGCCCTTCGGCGACAATTTTGCCCTGGGCATGCAGCGTATAACGTTCCATCACCTGGCCGCGAGAACGCACGGTTTCCGGACGCGCCTGCACGATAAACAGCTTGCCGGTGTGGCCGTCTTTCGCCCATTCGATATCCATCGGACGTGCGTAGTGTTTTTCAATCTGAACGGCCTGTTTCGCCAGCTCCTGGACTTCCGCATCGGTCAGGGAGAAGCGGTCGCGTTGCTCCTGCGGCACGTCTTCGATTTCCACCTGTTTGCCGTGTTCCTGGCTCGGGGCGTAAATCATGCGGATTTTTTTAGAGCCCATGGTGCGGCGCACAATCGACGGACGGTTGGCCGCCAGCGTCGGTTTGTGGACGTAGAATTCGTCAGGGTTAACCGCGCCCTGCACCACCATCTCACCCAGACCCCAGGCGGAGGTGATAAACACCACCTGATCGAAGCCAGATTCCGTATCGATGGAGAACATCACGCCGGAGGAGCCGATGTCGGAGCGCACCATGCGCTGCACGCCCGCAGAGAGCGCGACGCCGCGATGGTCATAGCCCTGATGCACGCGATAGGAGATCGCGCGGTCGTTGAACAGGGAAGCAAAGACATGCTTCACCGCCACCAGCACCGCGTCGTAGCCCTGAACGTTCAGGAAGGTTTCCTGCTGACCGGCAAAAGAGGCGTCCGGCATATCTTCTGCGGTGGCAGAGGAACGCACGGCGAATGAGGCCTGCGCGTCGTCAGCAGAGAGTTGGTTATAAGCATCGTGAATCGCTTTTTCCAGCTCCGGCTGGAAAGGTGTGTCGATAATCCACTGGCGGATCTGCGCACCGGCTTTGGCAAGCGCGGTTACGTCATCAATATCCGTTTGGTCCAGCAGGTCGTAAATGCGCTGGTTAACACCGCTCTGGTCTAAAAAATAGTTAAACGCGTCGGCAGTTGTGGCAAACCCGTTCGGTACGGAAACACCCATACCCGACAGATTTGTAATCATTTCACCCAGGGAGGCATTTTTGCCTCCAACTCTGTCTACATCATTCATGCCGAGTTGGTTATACCAAAGCACCAGCGGTGACGAGCCATTGTTGGACATCGAAACAATCCTTTTGTGATATTTAAACGGAGTAAGTAACGCCTGACTTCGTATTTATACTGGCATATTTATTCCCGGCAAAAAAACGGTGAATCGTGTAAGCACTTTTATTTTTCTGTTTTTCGGACACTTTCCCATCATTCGCTAACCCGATGATTCCTATAGATTCGTGCTAAAACCCTTAAAACAAAGTGACTAATTTAAAAATGAAATCCACTTTTCAGTAAAATCAAAAACACCGTTTCATTTATAAATCAGGCAAGTTCTTTGCTGTGTATTTTACTTTTTTAATTTATGCTTTCAGACAATTACGTACGATATTCAGGGTGGATAAAATGGATAATGCTGTGGATCGCCACGTTTTTTATATTTCTGATGGTACGGCGATCACCGCCGAAGTGCTGGGGCATGCGGTGATGTCGCAATTCCCCGTTGCGATTAACAGCATCACGCTGCCGTTTGTCGAAAACGAGAGCCGCGCAAAAGCGGTGAAAGAGCAGATCGATGCGATTTATCAGCAGACCGGTATTCGTCCGTTAGTTTTCTATTCCATTGTTATCCCCGAAATTCGCACCATTATTTTACAAAGTGAAGGTTTCTGTCAGGACATTGTGCAGGCGCTGGTCGCTCCGCTGCAAAGCGAGCTAAAACTCGATCCGACACCCGTTGCCCATCGCACCCACGGCCTGAACCCTGGAAACCTGGTGAAGTATGACGCGCGTATCGCCGCCATCGATTACACCCTCGCCCACGACGACGGAATTTCGATGCGCAATCTCGATCAGGCGCAGGTGATTTTGCTCGGCGTGTCGCGCTGCGGCAAAACTCCGACCAGCCTCTATCTGGCGCTCCAGTTTGGTATTCGCGCCGCGAACTACCCGTTTATCGCCGATGATATGGATAACCTCGTGCTGCCCGCCGCCCTGAAACCGCTGCAACATAAGCTGTTCGGTTTGACGATAAACCCCGAGCGTCTGGCCGCCATTCGCGAGGAGCGCCGCGAAAACAGCCGTTACGCCTCGATGCGTCAGTGCCGCATGGAGGTCTCCGAAGTGGAAGCGTTGTACCGCAAAAACCAGATCCCATGGCTGAACAGCACCAACTATTCGGTGGAAGAGATCGCCACGAAAATTCTCGACATCATGGGGTTAAACCGTCGCATGTACTAATATGCTAGTACGATGGTTTATTTTCAGTTATCATCGCGTTCACGCTTCGGGGCAGAGTGGCCCCGAACTTGAATTCAGCAGGGATTGGTTTAAGGTGATGCCCATCACTTCCCGGTAGTCTGCCGATGAAGCAAAAAATTCTGAGAACTTCCATGAACAAAACTGACGAACTTCGCACAGCGCGTATCGAAAGTCTGGTAACGCCCGCCGAACTGGCGCAGCGCCATCCTGTCTCCGCAAGCGTAGCGGAACACGTGACAGCGTCACGTCGACGCATTGAAAAAATCCTCAACGGGGAAGACCGCCGTTTACTGGTGATTATTGGTCCCTGCTCCATTCACGATCTCGATGCGGCGATGGAGTACGCTCAGCGGCTGAAAGTGCTGCGCGATAAGCACCAGGATCGCCTTGAAATCGTGATGCGCACCTATTTTGAAAAGCCGCGCACCGTGGTGGGCTGGAAAGGTCTGATCTCCGATCCTGATCTGAACGGCAGCTACCGTGTGAATCACGGTATCGAGCTGGCGCGTAAACTGCTTTTGCAGGTCAACGAGCTGGGCGTGCCGACCGCGACCGAGTTTCTGGATATGGTGACCGGGCAGTTTATCGCCGATCTCATCAGTTGGGGGGCCATCGGGGCTCGTACCACGGAGAGCCAGATCCACCGCGAGATGGCTTCGGCGCTCTCCTGCCCGGTGGGCTTTAAGAATGGCACCGATGGCAATACCCACATCGCGGTAGACGCCATTCGCGCCTCGCGCGCCAGCCATATGTTCCTCTCGCCGGATAAAAACGGCCAGATGACCATCTACCAGACCAGCGGCAACCCGTACGGTCATATCATCATGCGCGGCGGTAAAAAACCGAACTACCACGCGGAAGATATCGCGGCGGCGTGCGATACGCTGCACGAGTTTGACCTGCCTGAGCATCTGGTGGTGGATTTCAGCCACGGCAACTGTCAGAAACAGCATCGTCGCCAGCTGGATGTTTGCGATGAGATTTGCCAGCAGATCCGCAGCGGGTCCACCGCAGTGGCCGGGATTATGGCCGAGAGCTTCCTGAAAGAGGGCACGCAGAAGGTGGTGGCCGGTCAGCCGATCGTTTATGGCCAGTCGATTACCGATCCGTGTCTGAGCTGGGAAGATAGCGCGTTGTTGCTGGAAAAACTGGCGGCAGCGGTCGATACCCGGTTCTGATCTCCCTGCCCCATTGTGCCGGGTGGCGCTCTGCTTACCCGGCCTCTCCTCGTTTCTGCATAACGTCCTCAACCCGCAAGAATTGATCTCGTCACAAAATTTTCACAAAAACGCTTGCCGTGAAATTTCACTTTGTTGATAATGATTATCATTGTTACATTGATTGTTATTTATAAACACTATGTCACGCATTACTAACAGCACGGCAACGCGCGTACAAGAAGACACACAGCCAAAACCTGCTCCCCTGGAACGTCGTATCGACAGCAAGACTCTGCTGGGCGACGAGGGGCGGGTCATTATTGAGCATGACGGCCAGCACTACCTGCTGCGCCAGACACATGCCGGAAAACTGATTCTCACTAAATAAACAATACCCAAACTATTCGCCAGCCACCCAGGTGATCCCCAGGCAGCCAGCGCTTTCGATTTCCAAATGGAGAGTTGCTATGCCATACCTGCATTCCGCGTCTTTGCGTCCCTCGCTGCTGGCGTTGGCCGTTGTCAGTGCCCTGCCGGGCCCTGCGTTTGCCGCCTCAGAAGAGATGACCGTCACCGCCACGGGTAACGCCCGGAGCACCTTTGAAGCGCCAATGATGGTCAGCGTGATCGACGCGACCTCCCCTGATAAACAGACCGCCAGCTCTGCCGCCGACCTGCTGCGCAATGTACCAGGCATTACGCTCGACGGCACAGGGCGCACCAACGGTCAGGACGTGAACCTGCGCGGTTACGATCGCCGTGGCGTGCTGGTGCTGGTGGATGGCGTGCGTCAGGGGACTGACACCGGCCACCTGAACAGCACCTTCCTCGATCCTGCGCTGATCAAACGCATCGAAGTGGTACGCGGCCCGTCTGCCCTGCTTTACGGCAGCGGCGCGATGGGCGGCGTGATCTCCTATGACACCGTCGATGCCAAAGATCTGCTCGAAAACGGTAAAAACAGCGGTTTCCGCGTCTTTGGCACCGGTGCCACGGGCGATCACAGCATTGGCATGGGTGCCAGCGCGTTTGGTCGTACCGATACGCTGGATGGCCTGGTGGCCTGGTCCAGCCGCGATCGCGGGGATTTACGTCAGAGCGACGGGTCAACCGCGCCTAACGACGAATCTATCAATAACATGCTGGCGAAAGGCAGCTGGAAAATCGACAGCGCCCAGACCCTGGGTGGTGCCCTGCGCTACTACAACAACGCCGCGCAGGAGCCTAAAAACCCGCAGACCCTCGATGCGGATAACAGCAGCAACCCGATGACCGACCGTTCCACCATCCAGCGCGACGCTCAGCTCTCATACGCTCTCGCGTCGGAGGGGAACGACTGGCTGAATGCCAACGCGAAATTGTACTGGTCTGAGGCACGCATTAACGCCCAGAACGTCGACCGCACCGCTGAATTCCGCAAGCAGACGACCAAAGGCGGGAAAGTCGAGAACCGCACGCGCCTGTTCACCGACTCCTTCGCCTCGCACCTGCTGACCTACGGCGGAGAGTATTACCGTCAGGAGCAGAACCCAGGCGGATCTACCACCGGCTTCCCGGACGCGAAAATCGACTTCAGCTCCGGCTGGCTGCAGGACGAAATCACCCTGCGCGACCTGCCGGTGACCCTGCTCGGCGGTACGCGCTATGACAACTACCGTGGCAGCAGCGACGGTTACGAAGATGTGGATGCGGATAAATGGTCATCCCGCGCGGGCTTAACCGTGACGCCAGCCGACTGGCTGATGCTGTTCGGCTCCTACGCGCAGGCGTTCCGCGCGCCAACGATGGGCGAGATGTATAACGATTCCAAGCATTTCTCCATCGGCAGCTTCTACACCAACTACTGGGTGCCGAACCCGAATCTGCGCCCGGAAACCAACGAAACGCAGGAGTACGGTTTTGGCCTGCGCTTTGACGATCTGATGCTTGCCAACGATGAGCTGGAGTTCAAAGCCAGCTACTTCGACACCAAGGCAAAAGATTACATCTCCACCACCGTCGACTTTGCGGCCGCCACCACCATGTCCTATAACGTACCCAACGCCAAAATCTGGGGCTGGGACGTGATGACGAAATACTCGGCTGATCTGTTCAGCCTGGATATGGCCTACAACCGCACGCGCGGGAAAGACACCGATACGGGCGAATACATCTCCAGCATTAACCCGGATACCGTCACCAGCAAACTGAACGTTCCGGTGGCGCAAAGCGGCTTCTCCGTGGGCTGGATCGGCACCTTCGTCGATCGCTCCACGCACATCAGCAGCTCATACAGCAAGCAGCCTGGCTACGCGGTGAATGACTTCTACGTCAGCTATCAGGGTCAGGAGCAGTTGAAAGGCGTCACCACCACGCTGGTGCTCGGCAACGCCTTTGACAAAGAGTACTGGTCCCCGCAGGGCATCCCGCAGGATGGACGCAACGGCAAGATTTTCGTCAGTTATCAGTGGTAATCACCTTGCCCCGGCTCGCCGGGGCGCTTATCTGGAAGGAAGAGACAATGAATCACTACACACGCTGGATTGAGCTAAAAGAACAAAACCCTGGCAAATACGCACGCGACATCGCCGCCATGATGGGCATCAGCGAAGCCGAACTGACTTCCGCGCGCGTGGGCCACGACGCCTGGCGCCTGCACGGTGAAGTGCGTGAGATCCTCAGCACGCTCGAAGCGGTAGGCGAAACCAAGTGCATTTGCCGCAACGAATACGCGGTACATGAGCAGGTCGGCAGCTTTACCAATCAGCATCTCAGCGGCCACGCCGGGCTGGTGCTGAACCCAGGTGCGCTCGATCTGCGCCTGTTCCTGAATCAGTGGGCCTACGTGTTCCACATCAGCGAAGCCACCGCGCGCGGCGAGCGCCAGAGCATTCAGTTCTTTGACCATCAGGGCGATGCGCTACTGAAGGTCTACACCACCGACAACACCGATGTCTCTGCGTGGGGTGATGTTTTGACCCGCTTTATCTTTGCCGATAACCCGCCGCTGGCGCTGAAAGCCGCCGACGCAGTGGCTCACGCAGCTGAAGTGGACGGAAATACGCTGGACAGCGAATGGCGGGCGATGAACGACGTACATCAGTTCTTCAGCCTGCTGAAGCGCCATAACCTGAGCCGTCAGCAGGCGTTCCGCCTGGTCGGTGACGATCTGGCCTGCAAAGTGGATAACAGCGCGCTGGGGCAACTGCTGGAAACCGCGCGTCAGGACGGCAACGAAATCATGGTCTTTGTCGGTAACCGTGGCTGCGTGCAGATCTTCACCGGCGCCGTGCAAAAACTGGTCCCGATGAAAGGCTGGCTGAATATTTTTAACCCGACCTTCACCCTGCATCTGCTGGAAGAGACCATCGCTGAGACCTGGGTCACGCGTAAACCGACCGCCGACGGGCACGTCACCAGTCTGGAGCTGTTTGCCGCAGACGGTACGCAAATCGCCCAGCTTTACGGCCAGCGCACCGAAGGCCAGCCGGAACAAACCCAGTGGCGCGCACAGATCGACGCCCTGGCGCCAAAAGGGCTGGCCGCATGAGAAAACTGCTTGCCCTGATTGTCGCGCTACCGCTGACGGCGTTTGCCGCTACGCAGGAGAAAATTGTCTCGCTGGGCGGTGACGTGACGGAGATTGTCTATGCCCTGGGCGCAGAGTCATCGCTCGTCGCCCGCGACAGCACCAGCCAGTGGCCGCAACCGGTTACAGCGCTGCCGGACGTGGGCTATCTGCGTCAGTTGAACGCCGAAGGGATTCTGGCGATGCGCCCGACACTGGTGCTGGCAAGTGCGCAGGCTCAGCCGTCGCTGGCGCTCAAACAGGTCGAGCAGAGCAATGTCAGGGTCGTCACCGTGCCGGGCAGTAACGATCTCAGCGTCATCGACGAAAAGGTGCGGGTGATTGCTGAAGCGACCCATCGTGTTGAGCAGGGAGATGCCCTGCGTAAAAACCTGCGTCAGGCACTGGCGGCGCTGCCGTCGTCACCGCTTAATAAACGGGTGCTGTTCATTCTCAACCACGGCGGGATGACCGCCATGGCGGCGGGCCAGCAGACCGGCGCGGATGCGGCGATCCGCGCCGCCGGGTTAAAGAATGCGATGCAGGGTTTTGCGCGCTATCAACCGCTTTCGCAGGAGGGTGTGATTGCCAGCCAGCCGGATCTGGTAGTGATTTCGCAGGAAGGCGTGAGCGCGATGGGTGGCGAAGACAATCTGTGGAAGCTGCCAGGTCTGGCGCAAACCCCGGCGGGCAAAAATAAGCAGGTGTTGCAGATTGACGATATGGCGCTGCTCGGGTTTAGCGTGCGCACGCCGCAGGCGATTCAGCAGCTGCGCGACAAAGCGGAGCAACTCCCCTGATGCCTCGCCGGATCATCCTCTCCCTGTGGGGGCTGGCGTTGACGCTGGCGCTGATGACGCTGGTGGCGACCGGTTTTGGCGCGTTGCGCCTGCCGGTCACCCTGCTGTGGAACGGCACCGATGACGCGCTGCGCCAGATCTGGTTCACCATTCGCCTCCCCCGCGTGCTGCTGGCGCTGGTGATTGGCGGATCGCTGGCGCTGGCAGGCTGTGTGATGCAGGGGCTGTTTCGTAACCCGCTCGCCGACCCCGGTCTGCTAGGTATCAGCAGCGGTGCGGCCTGCGCCGTGGCGCTGTGGGTGGTATTGCCCGTCACGCTGCCAGCGCTGCTGATGCTGTACGCTCCGATGCTGGCGGCGTTTCTTGGCGCGCTGGCGGCGACACTGGTCATTTTTCTGCTCAGCCAGCAGCGTGACAGCTCCCTGTCGCGCCTGCTGCTGGTAGGCATTGCCATCAACGCCCTGTGCGGTGCGGCGGTTGGCGTGTTGTCGTGGGTCAGCAATGATGCGCAGCTCCGCCAGTTGTCCCTGTGGGGGATGGGCAGTCTGGGGTCGGCGCAGTGGTCGACGCTGCTGGCCGTCACCTCGCTGATGCTCCCGACGGTGCTGATTATCTGGCGGTTAGCGGGTGCGCTGAATTTGCTGCAGCTGGGCGACGAAGAGGCGCACTACCTGGGGGTGGACGTGCGCGTGGTACAGCGTATTTTGCTGCTGTGTAGCGCGTTGCTGGTCGCCTCTGCGGTCGCCGTCAGCGGCGTAATCGGCTTTATCGGTCTGGTGGTTCCGCATCTGATGCGCATGTGGCTGGGATCGGATCATCGCGCGGTGATCCCCGGTTCGGTGCTGGCGGGCGCATTTTTACTGCTGATCGCCGACACTCTCGCCCGGACGGCCGTCGCCCCTGCGGAGATGCCGGTCGGCCTGCTGACCAGTCTCCTTGGCGCCCCCTGGTTCCTGTGGCTCATATTTCGTCGCGGAGGACAGCATGGCTGAACAATTTAGCGCGCGGGCACTGACTTACCGCACAGCAGAAAAGACCGTGATTCGTGAGGTCTCGCTCTCGCTGGAGCCGGGTGAACTGGTGGCGCTGATCGGCCCTAATGGCGCAGGGAAATCGACGCTGCTGCGTTTGCTGACCGGCTTTCTGAAACCCGCGTCGGGAGAGTGCGTGCTGAACGGGAGACCGCTGGAGGCCTGGAGTACGCAGACGCTGTCCCGCCATCGCGCGGTGATGCGCCAGCAGACCCAGCTGGGCTTCGACTGGCCGGTTGAAGCGGTCATCGGCATGGGACGTGCGCCCTGGACGCCGCAGCCGGAAGGCGCAGTGATCCATCAGGTGATGCAGATAACTGGCTGTCTGCCGCTGGCGGGGAGGCGCTACGCCTCTCTGTCGGGCGGTGAGCAGCAGCGGGTGCAACTTGCCCGCGCGCTAGCGCAGTTATGGTGCGACGGTGCGCCGCGCGGCTGGCTGTTTCTCGATGAACCGACCTCGGCGCTGGACCTTTATCACCAGCAGCATTTGCTGCGCCTGATGAAATCCTTAACCGCGCAGGGCGATCTGCACGTGTGCGTGGTGCTGCACGATCTCAATCTGGCCGCTCTGTGGGCCGACCGGATTGTGTTATTGCACGAAGGAGAGATTGTGTCGCAGGGGTCGCCGGAAAGCGTGTTGCGCGCCGGGGATCTGGCGCGCTGGTACGGGGCGCAGGTGCACGTGGGTAAGCATCCGGTGAATGCGGCCCCGCAGGTGTTTCTCGCGCCTTAGCTTGAACAGCTCACTTCCAGCCGCTTGCCCCAGTCCGGTGGGCGGCTGACATAATCATCGCTGCGATCCGCAAACGGCGTGCGTAGGGCATCGTGCAGACGGTGCAGCTCTGCGTAATCCCCCTGCTCTGCCTGTTCAATCGCCCGCTGCGCCAGCCAGTTGCGCAGGACCATCGCCGGATTAACGGCTTTCATCTGCGCCTGACGGTCGTCGTCCTGAATTTCCTCACGCTGCAAGCGCTCACGGTAGGTGCCAAACCAACCGTCAAAAGCCGCTCTGTCAATAAACTCATCGCGCAGCGGCGAGGCGGCACTTTGCTGTTCCGTCTGACTCAGCATGCGGAAAGTGCGGGTGTAATCACTACCCTCTCGGGCCATCAGCGTAAACAGCGCATTCAGAATATCGTTATCGCCCTTCTCCTGCGTCGTCAGCCCCAGCTTGCGGCGCATCAGCTTGCCGTATTCCTGCATCAGAACCTCCTGATAGAGATCCAGCGCATCGTTCAGGGCTTCCACATCAATAAACGGCGACAGAGACTGGGCGAGGCGCTGCAAATTCCACAGGCCCACCGCAGGCTGGTTTTCAAAGCTGTAGCGCCCCTGATGATCTGAGTGATTGCAGATAAAATCAGGCTGATAGTCATCAAGGAAACCGTACGGGCCGTAATCCATGGTCAGGCCCAGGATCGACATGTTATCGGTGTTCATCACGCCGTGGGCAAAGCCGACGGTTTGCCAGCAGGCCATCAGCGACGCGGTGCGCGCCACGACATCACGGAACCACAGGATGTATTTGTCCGCGTCATCCTGCCACTGCGGCCAGTGATGACGAATGACAAAATCTGCCAGCTGGCGGACTTTTTCCGGCTCGCGGCGATAGTAGAAGTGCTCGAAATGGCCGAAGCGGACGTGGCTTTGCGCGATGCGCATCAGCATCGCGCCCGGCTCGTAGGTTTCGCGGGCAATCTGCGTATCGCTGGTCACGATGGATAAGGCGCGCGTGGTGGGGATACCAAGCGCGTGCATCGCTTCTGAGGCGAGACTTTCGCGGATCGTCGAGCGCAGCACCGCGCGTCCGTCGCCCATGCGGGAATACGGCGTCAGCCCGGCCCCTTTCAGGTGCCAGTCGACGGTCTGGCTGTTCGCAAGCTGCTGTTCACCCAGCAGAATGCCGCGACCGTCGCCGAGCTGACCAGCCCAGACGCCAAACTGATGACCGCTGTAGACCTGTGCCAGAGGCTGCATGCCCGGAAGCAGCGCTTCGCCGCCCCAGACGCCAGCGCCAGTCGCGGGCTGGAATAGCGACGGCGGAATGCCTAACTCGCTGGCAAGGCTGTCGTTGTGCCAGATGAGCCGGGCGTTGGTCAGCGGCGTTGGATTAAGTGCGGTGTAGAAATCTGGCAGTTCATCGTGCCAGTGAGCAGTAAAAGACAGGGTCATAAGTCCTCCTGCCTCTAGTGTAGAGGGTTTACCCGTGCTTAAACACGGGCGAATGGCAGGGTTATCGTTGAACGAGCGTGGTGACCTGACTCGCGGGGACTGCGGACCACAAATTCCCCTGCATGGCACTAAAACGGAAAGGCATCACCCGTCGCAGGACCTCTTCATCATCCACTCCCGCGATCATCACCGACAGGCAGTACGGCGAGATTTGTGCAAGGATCGCGCGCATAAATGGCTCGAAGGAAAACTCCGCGACACGCTGCTGGATAAACCCTTTATCCAGCGCAACACGGGTAAACAGCCCGTCAAAAATGGCTTTATTCGACGCGGCACCAGCGCCGTAGTCGGCCAGCACCATCGGGAAATGGATCGCCATTCTCGCCAGCATGAGATCATCTTTGCCGTTATTTAAACCGGGATAATTCTCATTAACCGTGAACTCAAGAAAAGGATAACGATCTAATATTGCCCCGGCATTTCTGTCCGTTAAAAGATACTCACTAATGACCGGCGTAATATTTATCCATGCAATAAGCTGATGCTGCACAAAAAAAAGTTTGCAGGAATCCAGCAGATCGAGTTTCTCTTTAAACAGCGTTAACTCGTCTTCTGCAGTGAGATGAGGCTTCACCAGCTCAGTGGGGATGCGGACGTCAGCCCCCACGCTAACAAAGTTAGCAAGGATCTCTAAACCCTGTAGCTCCCCTGCGATATTACGCGCCGGGAGTAATAACAGTTCAGATTGATAAGGATTATTCAGGGTGACAATCATAGAGCCTGCCCCGCGTTAACGACGATATCTTGCATCCTGGAGCAACGGCTAAAACAATTCAACTTTATTGATTTTAATAGAGTTAATTTCATTCTTTCCTTTTATATTTTAAGATTTTTCCCTCAATCTAAAAATAATCTTATCCTGGATATCAAATAATATCCAGTATTCACGAATTCAGGGACTTACAGAATTAATTAATGTTACGTAATGTATCAAAAGTGCAATGAGTCAGAAAACAGCGCGACTTAACCAAAATCGCGCTTAAGAAAGAAGAGAGTGCGGCTATATCCGGCGTGCCTGCCAGAAGTTTTTCCGCCAGTAAACATTATCTAAGGAAGACCTCATCACACCGCGACTGGTCGAGGCGTGAATAAACTGGTTGTCGGTATCATAAATGCCAACATGTAAGCCACTTTCTCCCGAACCGGTTTTAAAGAATACCAGGTCGCCGGGAAGCAGATCGTCTTTGTCTATTTCAGTGCCAATTTTGGCCTGCGTGCGTGTATCGCGCGGGAGTTGCAGATCGAATTTATCGCGGAATGTCATCAGCACAAAGCCAGAGCAATCTACTCCGCCCCGGCTCATGCCGCCATAGCGATAGGGTGTCCCGCGCCAGTTTTGCAACTGATCGTTCAGGTTGGCTATCACGGTTATTGAATCCGATAACCGCGGATTAGGGGGTGGCGCACGATGGCTACTGCATCCTGCAAGTAATAACATGCCCACGATCAGAAACCAGAATCGCATTTCCAGACGAATCCTCTGCTTTTTTTGTCCTTTCCGTAATTTAGCCTGTGATTACACAACCTTGCAAGAAACGCTTATTCCTGGACGGTAGAAATCAACATTCTGTGCCCTTCGATGTCCAGCCGCCGGAAAGGCATCCCGTATGCTGTCGCCAGATTGGGCGGTGTAAGCACGGTGTCACGCGGGCCGCTGGCGAGCAGTTTTCCGCGCGCCAAAAGCCACACGCGATGGGCGTGACGCAGCGTATGGTTCAGGTCATGGCTGCTCATCACCACGGCAATGCCCTTGCCAGACAGCAGGCTGAGCTGCTTATCCAGCGCCGCCTGCTGGGCGACGTCCAGACTGCTCATCGGCTCATCCAGCAGCAGCAGACTACCGTGCGGGTTTCCCGCCGGATGGATTTGCAGGATCACCGCTGCAAGCCGCACGCGCTGCCACTCCCCGCCAGAAAGCTGGTTGACGTTGCGCGTAAGCTTATCAGTTAGCCCAAGCGCCCCGGTGAGGTCATCCAGAAGTGATGACGAGGATTTATCATGCTGATGCAGCGCCAGATAGTGCCAGACAGGCATGGCGAAGGGCGGCGTTTGCTGTTGCACCAGATAACTGCGCCGGTGCGCCAGCGACACAGGCGACCATTCATGAAGAGAATGCCCGTGTAAAACGATATCGCCCTCGCCTGACGTCAGCCCGGCCATCCGCGCGAGTAATGTGCTTTTCCCGGCACCGTTTGGCCCCACGAGGTGGACGATCTCCCCCGCGTGGATTTCCGCGCTGACCGGTTCCAGCCTTCCCTTCTCCGCGACGCCCGCGAGCTGCATCAGCTGAGTCATTACTTCGCCAGCGCCAGTTTAATGGACTCCATCACGATCGGATCTTCTGGCGTCATATCCGGTGCGAAGCGCTGCACCACCTGACCATCACGGCCAATCAGGAATTTTTCGAAATTCCACAAGATATCGTCTGGATAGAGCGGCGCGCGCCCTTTGCTCGCCATCCGCTCGTAGAAACCGCTACCTTCCGGCGCGACGGCAGCAGGCGCTGCGGCGATCAGTTTTTCATACAGCGGATGGCGGTTTTCGCCGTTGACGTCGATTTTGCTGAACATCGGGAACGTCACGCCATAAGTGGTGCTGCAAAAGGTTTTGATCTCATCTTCGCTGCCCGGCTCCTGGCCCAGGAACTGGTTGCAGGGGAATCCGAGGACCACAAATCCGTCTTTTTCCCAGGCTTTCTGGATGTTCTCCAGCTGTTCGTACTGCGGCGTCAGACCACATTTCGAGGCGACGTTGACCACCAGCAGAACCTTACCTTTGTAACTTTCAAGCGTCGTGTTTTCGCCATCAATGGTCGTGACTTCGGTATTCAAAATATCGTACTGCATAGCGTCCCCTTAGATTGTCTTACGGTTGGGCGGATCTAACGTCCGGCCTTTAATAGTAGCCAGATAAATACGGGCGCGCCCAGTGTTGCGGTCACGACCCCGATCGGCAGCTCGGCGGCACTCATGGCCAAACGGGCAATAATATCGGCAATCAGCAGCGTTGCCGCGCCTGCAATGGCGGCGGCGGGCAGTAAGGTACGATGATCGGTAATCCCGCCGAGGCGCAGCATATGGGGAATCACCAGGCCAATAAAACCTATGGCCCCTGCCAGCGCGACGCTGACACCAACCATCCAGCCGATAGCGACCACCAGCACATTGCGCCACAGGCCGATCGACAGGCCCAGCTGGCGGGCAGAGATCTCACCCAGCGCCAGCATGTTTAGCGGTTTCGCCTGGAAAGCGGCCCACAGGATCGCCGGAATCAGTAGCGCCATCAGCCAGCCTTGTCGCCATTCCACGCCGCCAAAACCGCCCATCATCCAGTACATCAGCTGGCGCAGGTCGAATGAAGTGGAGAAATAGACTGCCCAGGTCATTAAGGCGCTGCAGATAATCCCCAGCGCGACGCCGGCCAGCAGCAGACGGCTGGTGGATAAATGCCGTCTGGCGAAGCGCAGTAAAATCACGGTGATAAGCAGCGCACCGGTGATGGCGCTGAGGCTCACGCCCCAGCCAGAAAGACTTCCACTGCCCAGCATCGTCGCGGCGATAAGGCCGACGCCTGCGCCATTGGAGACGCCGAGCAGCCCCGGTTCCGCCAGTGGGTTTTCAAATAAGGCCTGCATGATGGTGCCACACAGCGCCAGCGCCGCACCGACCAGCACGACGGCTACTGTACGCGGCAGGCGAATTTGCCAGACAAACAGTTTGCCCTGATCGCTCAACCAGTGCTCTGGCCCGATCCACTGCTCTCCGGCGCACAGACTCACGGCAAAAATGGCGAGCAGAATTGTCATCAGTGCCAGCAGCCAGCGCAGATCGGAACGGTGTTGTTGACGGGCAAAATCGAGCATGGGTTCGGTTTTCGTGTGAGTGATGATGTTGATTTTACGGTGGGTATGCCTTCGCGCAAAGAAAAAAGGCCGCGATTGCGGCCTTTTTGGGTTAGTTCATATTACTCTGCTTTGGGCGTTGCGTTTTCGACACGGCTTTTTAACTTCTGGCCGGGTCTGAAGGTCACCACGCGGCGGGCTGTAATGGGAATATCTTCCCCCGTCTTCGGGTTGCGACCCGGACGTTGGTTTTTGTCTCGCAAATCAAAATTGCCAAAACCGGAGAGTTTTACCTGCTCACCATTTTCCAGAGCACGACGGATCTCTTCGAAAAATAGCTCTACCAGCTCTTTGGCATCCCGTTTGCTAAGCCCAAGCTTATCAAACAGATATTCTGACATTTCAGCTTTTGTAAGCGCCATAGGTTCAATCCCTCAATGATGCCTGGAATCGCTCTTTTAATGCCTCTACACATCTGGCAACGGTAGCGGCAATCTCCTCTTCTTCGAGTGTACGGCTGGTATCCTGAAGGATAAGGCTAATAGCGAGGCTCTTAGAACCTTCTGCTACGCCCTTGCCGCGGTACACGTCAAATAAGTTTACGCCAACTACCTGATTTACGCCAACTTTCTTACATTCGGCCAAAATATCTGCTGCGGGCACATTTTCAGCGACCACAACGGCGATATCGCGGCGGTTCGCCGGGAAGCGCGAAACGTCCTGAGCCTGAGGAACCACGCGGTCTGCGACCTTGTTCCACTCCAGCTCAAACACCATGGTGCGGCCATTCAAGTCCAGTTTGCGTTCCAGCTCAGGATGAACAACACCAACGAAACCAACGCGTTCACCGTGTAAATAAATGGCAGCGCTCTGGCCCGGATGCAGGGCTGGAATGGCTTCTGCGCGGAACTCAATTTCAGAAAGTTTACCGGTCAGTTCGAGAACTGACTCCAGATCGCCTTTCACATCGTAGTAATCAACGCTGTTTTTGGTCAGATCCCAGTGCTCTTCATAGCGGTTGCCGCAGATAGCGCCCGCCAGCATCAGATCCTGACGGATACCGAGATTTGCCTGGGTATCAGGCACAAAGCGCAGACCGGTTTCGAAGATACGTACGCGGCTCTGCTGACGGTTCTGGTTATAAACGATGGTGCCAAGCAGACCGGTCCACAGAGAGAGGCGCATCGCGGACATTTCGCTGGAGATCGGGCTTGGCAGAATCAGGGCTTCCTGACCTGGGTGGATCAGCTGCTGCAGTTTCGGATCCACGAAGCTGTAGGTGATCACTTCCTGATAGCCTTTGTCATTCAGCATGGTTTTCACACGCTTCAGGGACAGGTTGGCTTCGCGATGGGTGCCCATCATCAGGCCGGCCTGTACAGGCTCGTCAGGGATGTTGTTGTAGCCGTAAATACGAGCCACTTCTTCCACCAGGTCTTCTTCGATTTCCATATCGAAACGCCAGCTTGGTGCAACGGCCTGCCACTGGTCCTGGCCTTCGGTAACCTCACAGCCCAGACGGCGCAGGATATCGCTCACCTGCGCATCCGCAATGTGATGGCCAATCAAACGATCCAGCTTGCTACGACGCAGCGTGATAGTCGCGCGCTGAGGCAGCGCTGACTCATTGGTCACATCAATCACTGGACCCGCTTCACCGCCGCAGATATCGATCAGCAGGCGAGTGGCACGTTCCATTGCTTTGTACTGCAGTGCCGGATCAACACCGCGCTCGTAGCGGTGAGAGGCGTCCGTATGCAGACCGTGGCGACGCGCGCGGCCGGTAATGGACAGCGGGCTGAAGAATGCACACTCCAGCAGAACATTTTGCGTATCGTCGTTAACGCCAGAGTGCTCGCCACCGAAGATGCCGCCCATGGCCAGCGCTTTGGTGTGGTCGGCAATGACCAGCGTATCGGCATTCAGTTTGGCTTCGCTGCCGTCCAGCAGAACCAGCGTTTCGCCCTCTTTCGCCATACGCACGACGATCCCGCCTTCGATACGATCTTTATCGAAGGCGTGCATCGGCTGGCCGAGTTCAAGCAGAACGTAGTTAGTCACGTCAACCACCGCATCGATAGAACGAATTCCGCAGCGACGCAGTTTTTCTTTCATCCACAGTGGCGTTGGCGCTTTGACGTTGATGCCTTTAACCACACGGCCAAGGTAGCGCGGGCAGGCGTCAGCGGCTTCGACCTGAATCGGCAGCGTGTCGGTAATGGTTGCCGCAACGGGTGCGATCTCCGGCACGTTCAGTTCGGTCTGGTTCAGCACCGCAACGTCGCGCGCCACGCCGATAATCCCTAAGCAATCGGCACGGTTTGGCGTCACGCTGATTTCGATGGTGTTGTCATCCAGCTTCAGGTATTCGCGGATGTCAGTGCCAATCGGCGCATCAACGGGCAGTTCGATAATGCCGTTGTGATCATCGGAAATACCCAGCTCGGAGAACGAGCACAGCATGCCTTCTGACGGCTCGCCGCGCAGTTTGGCTGCTTTAATTTTGAAATCGCCCGGCAGAACCGCGCCGACAGTGGCGACAGCCACTTTCAGACCTTGTCGGCAGTTTGGTGCGCCGCAGACGATATCGAGAAGACGCTCGCCGCCAACGTTCACTTTTGTCACGCGCAGTTTGTCGGCGTTCGGGTGCTGGCCGCACTCGACCACTTCACCGACAACCACGCCGTTGAATGCACCGGAAACTGGCTCAACGCCGTCCACTTCAAGGCCAGCCATGGTGATTTGGTTAGAGAGCGCTTCGCTGTCGAGCGTGGTGTTCACCCATTCGCGTAACCACAGTTCACTGAATTTCATTGTTCTGTCCTGCCCTTATTTAAACTGTTTGAGGAAACGCAGATCGTTTTCGAAGAATGCGCGCAAATCGGTCACGCCGTAACGCAGCATGGTCAGACGCTCCATGCCCATACCGAAGGCGAAGCCGGAATAGACTTCCGGATCGATACCGACATTACGCAGGACGTTTGGATGCACCATGCCGCAGCCAAGCACTTCGAGCCATTTGCCGTTTTTACCCATCACGTCCACTTCCGCAGAAGGTTCGGTGAACGGGAAGTAGGACGGACGGAAACGAATCTGCAGATCTTCTTCAAAGAAGTTACGCAGGAAGTCGTGCAGCGTGCCTTTCAGGTTGGTAAAGCTGATGTTCTTATCAACGATCAAGCCTTCCATCTGATGGAACATCGGGGTGTGCGTCTGGTCGTAATCGTTACGATAGACGCGGCCCGGCGCGATGATGCGGATCGGCGGCTCTTGCTCTTTCATCGTGCGGATCTGCACGCCAGAGGTCTGGGTGCGCAGCAGACGGGTGGCATCAAACCAGAAAGTGTCGTGGTCAGCGCGTGCCGGATGATGGCCAGGAATGTTCAGGGCATCGAAGTTATGGTAGTCATCTTCGATTTCCGGGCCAGTCGCCACGGTAAAGCCGAGCTCACCGAAGAAACTTTCAATGCGGTCGATGGTGCGCGTGACCGGGTGCAGACCGCCATTCTCAATGCGACGACCCGGCAGGGAGACATCAATGGTCTCTTCGGCCAGACGGGCATTCAGCGCGGCGCTTTCTAAATCGTATTTGCGCGCATTCAGTGCCTGTTGAACCTGCTCTTTGGCTTCGTTAATCACCGCACCCGCTGCCGGGCGCTCTTCTGGCGGCAATTCACGCAGGGTGGTCATTTGCAGGGTCAGATGCCCTTTCTTGCCCAGATATTCGACGCGGACATTGTCTAATGCGGCAACATCTGAGGCCTGATTAATGGCTGCCGTTGCACTGGCAACCAGCTCTGCGAGATGTGACATGGTTTTCCTCGTTATGTGGCGATATTCATAAGCGGTAGAAACAAAAAAAGCCTCCATCAGGAGGCTTTCTGGCGCTGTTTTTCGTTTCGTCTTTCACGCGCAAGCCCCCTGAATTCAGGTGCTAAAGTAAAAGAAGAAGCGGAAAATAGCAGCATTCATGCTTGCGTTACCTTATGTGTTCATTCATCCCGAAGGGGGTGGAAATGAAAGAGGGAGCAAAGCCCCCTCTCTCAACTGGCTTATGCCAGTGCTGCTTTCGCTTTTTCGACCAGAGCGGTGAACGCTAATTTGTCGAATACTGCGATGTCAGCCAGGATCTTACGGTCGATTTCAACAGAGGCTTTTTTCAGGCCGTTGATGAATTTGCTGTAAGAAATACCGTTCTG